>OFHM01002262.1_pt1 | contig 11131 bp, 13 predicted proteins | sample 1521311 | NCBI WGS metagenome assembly OFHM01 (sample SAMEA3504083, study PRJEB24116) | mouse gut metagenome | biome: mouse gut; feature: mouse-associated habitat; material: faeces | place: Denmark | collected 2011 | reverse complement strand
GAGGCCGCCCAATAACTATGATTCTGATGATACGATTTGGAAGCAGGGGACAACGCCAAACGCAGAGCTGGCGTAGCTGTAGTTGGCGCCGCCGGAAGTGCTGACATTGCAAAAGTCCGTGCTGTTACCCGCAGCAGGAGACGAAAGCCACCAGTAAGCCGAACCACCACTTTTCCCATATGTTTTAACCCGGTTTGCCGCTACCGCATAAATAGGAAACTGTGCAGCGCTACCCTGGCTATGTTCTGTTGCAGCCGCATATGTTGTTGTTCCGAATATTTCCCATTCTCTCGGCAGCCATATTTTATCAGTAGCTGACTGTAGTGCTGTCTGCTGTGACCCTATAGATGTCTTAAATGTTCTTTCGGTAATAACACTTCTTAATTCCTCAGACAGGGAATTGTAGAAAGAACCATTCAGCCATTCTCTCAGCGTACATGCATTCCAGCCGCCAGCATTTGTATCCGTCGGATTCATCTGTCGTGCTGTTTCCATACAGTATCTTGTTTCAAATATCAGCTGATGATCTGCATCATGATCAATCGCTGCAATACGATATATCAGCTGTTCTCCCGTATTCAAAGTTTCAACGATTTCATCACCAATCGTACAATATGTGCCTTCAAGATGTGCATTAAGAATATTTTTGAGACCGGTCCATGTATTAGTATTTAAGCCAACCTCAACCTCCATATATTCTCCTGCACTTAAATCTACATTCTTGGTAAACTCAACGATACCGCTGCTAGAAACAGTTATGGTATATCGTGCCTTTCCAGGAAGATCAAATGCTGCTTCCAAATTTAAACTGAGGTTCTTACTCCATGCATTAGTACCATCCGATACTGTTACAAGCTTTCCGGCATCTTCCTCAATCGAAGACCTGCATACTAATTTTGAATTAAATGATAAATCAGGAATCAAAGCGCCGATTCCCTTAATAGCTGTATCAGCTGCATATTGTGCTTCTGCGTATCCCATACTATTCCTTTGCCTCCTTTACATACGACTCTACCACTTTAGTTCCTGTTGACGTTGGAGTAATTTTGGTCGTTTTTACATACCTGTAATTACCGTCATTTGGCGTCACCGTCTTTGTGATAGTTGTGACATTTGATGCAGTAGTGACAATATTTTCGACTACCGTTGCATCACTCATGGTTGTAGTAACAGTCTTTGAACCGTCTGGATTTTCCACAATATTCACTGTTTGATTCCTTAGTTCGTGCTTATCAAGGAATTCCTTTTCGCGCAAAGTATCAATTTCATCACCATGAGTTTTGACAATTCTCGCATCTGCCACATATCCTTGCTCTGTTGTGGTATCATTATTTGCTACATTGAAATCTGCAGCTGCACCAGCAGGTATAGTTGGTTGATCTTTTAAATCATTATAGCTTCCACTGGTAGCCACTTTCGCAAGTTCTTTCGCAACAGCGCACAGGGCAATCATATTTTTCAATGCCTGGTCGTTTTCAAGGAATTGCTGGAAATAACCATTTATATGGTCTGCAATTACCGGATCCGTTTCCTGCACTTTAGGGACGCCTGATATATTTAAGGCTGCGTCTGTTGGAATCGTAAAATGCTCTGCCATTTTTACACCTCTTTCTCTTATTATTTTTTATATAATCCGAGAATTGCATAAAAATAGGACCTATAATTGCATAACATTGATTCTAAACAATGCGTTACAATTTGTGGTCCATAAGATATTTTATATCAATTCTGGTTATATTTTAGAACATATCATCTATTCTGAAAGTCATTTCTGCCTCCAGATTCTTTACTTTACGTTCAAACGTTTTTACACAGATTGTCATTCCATCTGTATCAATAAGTCCTATCTCCGAAATAAATTCTCCATTTCCCTCTATTTCAGAGAGCATTCCGGCATAACGGTAACATGTTTCAGAAATCTTCGACTTACTATCCAAGTCCTTTCTGATTATTTCATTCCGAAGTTCTGTTTGATTCGGATCCGGTTCATATGGCTTTCCATCTTCTCCGAGACCTGTGCCAAATACAAAACCCGCAATCTCCACGGAAACGCTTGGATCAAACCTGCTTTTCAGCATTTTTCGCTTTGCCTGATTTAATAATATCGCATCACCCAATCCTATATCCTCCTTATTTGTGAATGATCCCCATTGAATAGCTCCGTTAAACAAATACTCACCATCATAATAATGATATTCCACGCCATCAGCTTTGTACTGAATATCCCCATTATACAAATATATGCCATCATAATAATGATTAAAAGTAACCCCATCCGGATGCCAACCAATCTTACCATTCCAGTTAAAAGCTCCGTTCCAGCGGTGATTCTTTTCATAGGATAATGAACAATTTCCAAATCTCTCCCATGATGTGAGATCTGCCTTATCTGTATAGGTAGAGCGAAAAAGTATCTTTACACCGCCCGGTCGTATTACCATAGGTCTTATCAGCGCCGGATCCGTTTCATCTGTTGTAATATCTTGGATGCTGATTTCAATAGAAGCCGGCTCCCTTACAGCTTCTGCATACTTGATGATGGCATTTCCCCACAATAGATGCATTCCTTTCATAATATCCGCATAGGTTGCGTGGGAATTGTTTTTTAATGCCTGAAACCGCAGAACATTTCTATACATTTCATCATTGATGATTACTGAAACATCCCTATTCAGCAATATATATGCCTTTTTTCTTGATACATTAACCACATCACCAAGCATGTCAAGATTTTTCCCGAAAGCTGTATCAATATCCACTATGGAGGTCAATTCTTCATTAACCCTAATGATTTCCTCTATCTGTCTGGAAAAAGCATTTATTATAGCAGTAAGATTTTTCTTATCCTTAAACTGACTGGGAATGTTCTCTATCCATTTTTCGTATACGCTCATGTTTTTAGACTCACCTCAATTCTGGTGCCGTCTACACTGATTGCTTGACGCTCTGTCGCAGAAATATTCCCATCTATGTACGCTTCTGGTTCCACATTTATACTCATAGTCTTGGCGACCGTAATTCTGCAATAAGCAATTCCCGTCAATGCCTCGTAGATACCGCTAATATATGTCTGTGTAAAAAAGCTGTCGCCGATTGACAACTCTTCCGCTTTTGAGCAAATGCTATCTTTAACAATATTGACATAATCCGGGGTTATGGTCGCTCCATCTGTGGTAATCTCTACTTTTACCCAAAGATACACCTGCTCCGGGCGACGAAAACTAATAGGAATATTATCTCCATACTCTCCAAGCACATCAATTGTAATATCCCCATAGCTGGTGATGCCCCCAGCTTTCTTTGCAAGAATAGCTGCTGCAATTTTTTCCGGTTCCCCACCATCCACAATAACTTCAATGCAGTGGGGCGGTCTTCCCAGTTCATCCTCCACATTATACTGATTTTCATAACATCTTACGTCTTTAACCCCGGCAACCTCTTCCAGTATATAGGCTTCTATGCTGTTCGTCTGCGTAGATGACGTACCATAAGATTTTCTGATGTAATCCTGACGTAATGAAATATCATCCTGCTGAATCCTGCCCGGTGTCGGATCTATCCTGTTTGTTACCGATATAAGCCCGGTAACATTAGAGGTAAGAACTGTAATGCTTCCTTTGGGACATTGTATATCTCCATAATCCACAGTATAAAAATGCACACAGCTAGTAACAAATTCAGTTGTTAGATTACTGCTGAGTGCAAAATCATTACTTTGTGATATGATATCGTCTTCAATTAAAACATAGATATTTTCATTATCCACAACCTTACTTGCAGTATATCCACCCATAGTGAACGCATTTACTAATCCCTCCACTATATCCTCCGCAGAGTTACCGGCTACTGCCTCATAACTATAAAAAATACCATTTAGCTCTATGGTATACGTTCCCGATATAGCCACTACCGGTTTAATCGCTATCGCATTACAAGCAGACCGTTCAACTACTGTATCATTAATACATTGCAGTTGCACAATCGGATTGGTGATTGAAGATATAAGGCTCCCACTTGGAATCTTCGTTCCGTCTTTCGCCGTACAATGAATAATATATTCTGTATGCCTATTATCCCGCCGAAATACATTACCATACTGACATGCATTATCCAAATTTACTCCTTCAGCGGTTGTCGGGTACTTCGCGTAATAGCTTTCCTGTGCCACTTCCCACATCTCCGCTATCTTATCGCAAAAAGGGATGATTAACGCAGAATTTAACAGCGATTGGGGATTTTGCGATACATCAAAGCCGAGAGCTGCTGACAAGTCTGTCTGCACTTCATTAATAATTGTATCCAGCCTTTTCATAACAAACCCTTTCTCTGTTACTCCATATTGTTCCATATGCTCACCTCCCTCTCAAACCTTTCCTTGTTTTCTGTTGTCACCAAATACTTTACAATTGCTTTTCGTGTCTTATAATCAATATCAACTGATATTTGATCTACGCTTTTAACACCGTCAACGCTCATAATCTGAGCGGAAACATCACTCATAATTAGCGTTCTATTTGGATTTTTCACAAACACATTCTCGAAATATTTCATCCCATAATCAGGGCCAAATTTCCATTCTCCATACCACCACCTAAGCCGGATATAAATACCCTGCTCGATGCTGTCAGTCGCTATAATATCATGGTTCAGAATGGCTAAATCCCCGTCCCTTGTCATCTGCAGGTCATTCATACATTATCCCTCCGAATTGGCGCCATTTATATTTCCTGTGGCTGTAATATTTCCCTCTACTTCTAAATCGCCTTTTATTGTTACTTTTCCTTTAAATACTGTTTCACCTTCAACACTCATATCTCCTTTAATTTCAAGATTTCCTTTCAGCTTTGTATCTCCTCTTAAAGAAATATTTTCTTCCGATATAGAAAACTCTACATCTCCATTGATAGCCTTTACCAAATCCCCAGATATTAAAATTTTAATATTATCCCCATTGGTAACTTCTATCTCTTCTTTGGTAATAAGGACCTTAACATCTTCCCCATTAGTGAAAACAATGGCATCTTTTTCATTGGCCTCTTTCTGTGCTTCTGGCATTGATCGTTGTATTCCGGGAATCGCGATACAGTTTGTCAATTCAAATTTCTCATTAGACTGAGCTTCTGATGTTTCTGTGATGAAAGCCGACAAACTTTGCTCCGCGCATATAAGCAGCACATCATCACCCTCTTTAACAGGACTGCACGCTGCTATTCCATTACTATTTGCAGTAACACACATTGGGATTCCTGACACTACCGGATAATCCATTTCAATTTTTCCGCAATAAAAACTGCCTGTAGGCTGCACGCTCATAAGACCGCTTGCTTCATCCACAGACAATATCTTTCCCGGCATTGATGTATGCAGACTGTTATTCATAACATCTTTAACAAGTCTTTCTATCTGTTCTACAACCTCATTATTCATTCTATAGGCTCACCTCCACTACTTGTGCAGTGCATTTCCAATCACCAGAATAGTTATCTCCAGAATAATGTTGTTTGCATATCCGAAAAATCCCATTGACTTCCTTGCTTTCAATTTTAACAAGGTCATTGATACCAATCGCACCATTTATTAGATATTCTATTTCATATCCCGGAATGCCATTTCCGTTTTGAGTGAAGCTCCGCCTTTCATACTTCCTGATTTTGATGTGGCAGACTGGCTGACAGTAATTTTCTTTGGTATGCTGATTAATCCTGTATCCACACTGATTTCATACGCTTGCGTTGTAACGGCTTCTCCCGCGGCGAATATCTGTAATACCCCATTCTGTATAGAATAATTCAAATCTGCTTTACTGGTAAGTGATTGAAGCGCTGTCTTCAATTTTCCGACATAACAATAGCCATTGCTATATTTAGCGGTCTGCAACATAGAAGAGGCCTTCTCGGTCAAAATAGCGGACTCTATGCCCATCTTTGATTGGAGTTCCGACAAAAGAGACGTTCCAGTGACAACTCCATTCATACTGATGCTTCCGACCATATCGTTATACGATTGTCCGTCAAACAGCTCAAGTTCCAGCGTCCGATCTGCATTCTGCAATGTTTCTGACGGATTCATAACTCCTCCCAAGAAAATGGAACCAAGGGTATCAGCATACCCGGCTCTGATTTCCACAATACATCCTTCCTCGCTTAAAATCGCTTTATGTTCATTATTTAAGTTAGAAATCTGCAGCTTTCCTGTGTTGCTCGTAGGATTGTCTGATTTCTCCAAGTCAAAATTGATATGAAGCGGTCTTGCCTTTCCCACGCTTGAAAGTTCAAATCCTACATGACCAGGCACTCCGGCCAAAATTGCATACTGCCTATTAAAATTCATATGCTATTCCTCCAATTCGCTATTTGCAATATAAAAAAAACGCGCCTTTTTCCCCTTGAAATCATTTCTTTCGACTTTTTTATTAACCGAAAAGCATCCAAATTGACCATCTGGCAAATCGGTATATCTGTAGAAATAAAGCAATGGTGAAAAAGGCACTATCTTTATCATTGGAAGTATAGGTTCCATTTTCATATTATACAATCCAAAAGACCAGTAATCATAACTCGGATTGTATGTGAACCGAATATAATACTCTTTTCTGGACAGCGTTATTCGGCTTACACTGTCATTCATATCTGGTACTTCAATGTAAATCATAACGCCCTCCTTAATCCAAACTATACCACCCTGTTGAATTTCCTACTCCTTCAGCCATCTGATACAACCACGAACTTGATTGCTTAGCTGCCGAATTGCTTGAGCTTCCACCACTTGAATTACCTCCACCTCCCACTGTACTACCAGATGATGTTACTGTGCTGGTCGCTGCGCTACCTGCAAGCTGTTGGCTCATTCCTGCTCTTGCATACTCTGCCGGTACCGCTGCTGTTCTCGCAGACGTTACAGTAACTTGAGAGAATTCAATAGGTATTTCAGCAGCATACCCAGTTTCTGAACTCTTTTTATAAGTTATTCCCTTAATTATCATGTTGGAATGAGATGCATCTGGAGTAATTACCGTTATCGGCATTTTCTGCGAATATATGCTGAATAATTGATTCCATATTTGACGCACTCTTCCCTCGCCACTACCATGCCGACTTAACCATGTTACCGGCGTAGCAGTTACATATAATGTCATGGTGAGAGACATAGGATCCAAGGCCACATTATCCTGCACACTATATCCCTCGTCTATTGGGTATTGTGGCACTGTGGAAGAATGGGTTTCTTTAATATCTAATATAGCATCAAATTCTATACCCGCAACGCTAACTGGTTGTTTTGGTCCCATATTCCTTACCTCCCAAATGCCAACGCATCAGCCAAATATGTACTGGCATCATGCGCATTTTTATTCATCTGACTAGAAGCCTGCCTCTGCGTTTCCGGATCGCCTCCATTGAATGTATTGCTGAAATTAAGCACCTGAGTAATACTCCGGTTGCTATTCGTTATTCCACCAACCGTACTTTGCGATGCAGTTGCAGACCTGGCAAGAGTTTGAATTCCTTGTCCCTTCTCGCCTGTAACAACGCCCTTGATAAGACCAGCTACACCTCCAACCGCATTTTTCAGTTTTGCCTTTCCACTTTCGATACCATTCGTAAACAAATCCATCATATCAGGCGTCCATTTATCGGCATCTGCTAATGGACCATTATCCGGCTTACTAAAATGCAGTTTTTCCTTGACTGCATTACCAATATCCGTAATTTTCTCTTTTAAAGCGGAAATTTTCTCGGTGATACCGTTAATAAAGCCTTGGAGCATATCTTTTCCCCAAGTAAGCGCCTTTGAAGGCAATCCGCCGAATAATCCGTCAAGCAAAGAGAGTATCGCACTTCCTATATTGCTTATGAATTCTTTAAAACTGCTCCAGGCTTCTTGCAGTGCCGCAATTCCACCCTCTGTATCGCCACTCAGCAAGGCGAATAGTCCTTTAAACAAATTGACTACAAAAGACACAAATGGCTCAATAGCAGCTACTATAAAGGAAATCGCCTGTATAACATTCGTTAAAAGATTTTGTATATATGCCGTTATTTCCGCTCCATGTTCATCCCAAAATTTTTTCAATCCGTCAAAAACGGGAGCGCATAATTCTTTAATATACCCCAAAATTTGGGCAAGATCATCTTTAAATGACAGAAATTTCTCTCTGGTGGCATCTACGTCAACACCGGCATTTTCAAGCAATGTACCAAACAAAGAATCTTTCCCTTGTAAAAAAGAGATAAAATCCTGAACCAGCAAAATCAATAAAATAATGACGCCTACGATAAGTAATGCTTTTACATTAATTCCTGATAAAACTTTTGAGATACTTCCTAAATTCTGCACAAATCCCAGTATTTTACCGCCAATTTTATAAGCCATAATCGCACCGATAACTACGCTTAATAACTTCAAAGCATTCTCGCTACCGCCTACCATGTCAATGGCTTTTCTTCCATACTCCACTACTTTTCCAATAGCTCTTCCCGCAAAATCCGCTGCTGTTTCAAATCCTTTCATAATACGGTTTGCTGCTGTTCCCTCTTCATTGGCATCACCAAGTCCTTCTGTAAAATCCTGAACTTTCCCAACTATTTTATTGAGAAGTTCAAGACCTTTCGTAGCATAAGGAAGCAGGAATTTCCCGGCTATCTCGCGCACATCATTAAGTTTTGCATTAAATGCTCTTAGCTTGCCTTCGTAAGTGTCAATACTATTGGCTGCGTCACCTATAGAATCCTGCGACTGATTCATAATTGCTTGGTATCGCACCTGCATCTTAGTAGCTTCGTCCAGAGCATCAAATTTACCTCTCAGTCCCAAGGTTTCCATTGCAGTCGCAATCGTATTTTCATTTAAGACAGCGCCCAACCGCTTTGCAGACTCCGTTTCACCCATAAGAGCTTTTGACATAGCATTTACGGCATCATCATCAGAAATATTATTGAATGAAGCAAGGTCAATAGCGGCCTTTACCATCTGCTCTGTCATTTCTGTAGCCTGGTCTCTTGCCATTCCCATGCCGACGAGAAGATTTTGGTTGTCTGCCATATATGTTTTAATTGTCGTCCTGGATCGCCCGATAGAATCAGCAAAGCTGCTGGCCCACTGGTCAGCAGCTTTCTCCATCTCACCAAATACAGTATTAAATTTCATTTCCATCTGCTCAAGATTCGAAGCAGCATCTAACGAATCTTTACCGAACTTGATTACTCCTGCCAGAGATATTGTTATACCAATCGTTCCAAGTACACTTTTTAATGTACCTTTTAGATTGTTTGCATCCTTTATGACTTTGTTTTTTGATGCTTTATCCACATCATATCCAAATGCGACCATCAATTCCCGTACTGTCACTTATTCCACCTCCTTTGCTACTTATTTTTTATTTCTTCCATCATGCCATTTTCTATATCTATTCTCATAGACATAAGGGCATATAACTTTAATGCTTCGTCCAATGTGTAATACTCATTCAATTCCATCATGGATGCCATATTATTCTGAATGAGCGTATACATTCTTAACTCAAGTTCGCAGAACCGGCTTCCATCAAAGGTTCCGTATTTCCCATCTTCGACAGGATTGTTCCCTTTAGATTTTGGATTCCAGATTGGGCGAGCAATTTCTTGAAAAAACCGCTGAAATTTACATTGATAACCTCATAAGCCAATCGATACAGGCCGTCAATATTCTGACAGAATATGTTATCAATAAGCTCTTGATCCAATATGCTCTGCACCACCCCTCCATTATCATCACGGTATTGGCAAGAGATATTCTTGCCAACTATCAGTAATTTCCTAAGCAACTTTTCCACGTTATCTCCATCCAATGTAGAAAACGCCATAGTTATCAGCGGCATTGCATCCTTTAAGTCTGCCGACAACACATCCTCGTCCGAATCCCCCAGAATAAGAGGCACCAGTCCGGCAACCATCGGACCAAAAAATTTTCCAAGTTCACCGGACAGATTAGCTGCCTGCATTGCGCCAAACGGATAAATTGCAAAATCTACATCCTCAATAGTTACACTTTTTGGTTCTATCTGCTTTAACATCTGCTACCCCTCCTGCTTTACTCATCCTTGAACTTACCTGTTCCGCAGGTAAGCTCCCATTCTCTGTTTGATGATTCTTTGCCACGCCCCCATGAAGCTGGCTTATTGACCCATGCTATATCACTGGAAAACTGTTCCCGCCCCATAAGGTCCTTAATAATAATCGGGAAATGTCCGTTTCCGCTTTCCTGATCCATCTCAAAACGATTTTTCAAGTAAGCATTTGTGGGCGAGTTTTGCAGTAAGGAAATTTTGATATTGTAGCACTTATTGGGACTGATCGACCTGTTGACTTCTCCATAACACCCTACCTTCACAGTAGTTCCGTCACCGTTTGGCTCAATGGTAATAAAAGAATCGTCTGCAACCCCAGTCACGAGATGCGAGCCAATAGCAATTTTTACCTGTGCCGGATTATAAGTATATACCTCACTCATTGCTTAATCCTCCAATCTTTTAATAAACCAGCGTTCCCCGGATTGTCACCTCATGAATTGCTCCTGCAAGTCTGGCGATAAAGGAAATGCCTGTCAGTTTACGGTTTCTTTTTTCTGTAACACTAATAGACGAAGACTTGGGGGCTGTTACAATATAGCCTCTTTCCAGATTCTCATCTTCATCGTACCGATCTTCATCAATACCACCTGTTCTTTGCGCCGCAGACAAAACGGATTCGATTACGTTCTGAATTCCCGTAATCCCACTATCATTAAACGCTACTTTTTCATTCTTCAACATGAAGTTGAAAACCTCGATTTGAATTTTATTCAGCAGCCAGTCCTTGAAACGAATTACGTCAATCCATTCTCCAGAACCAACCTTGCCTTCTTGGCTCACATTTTTATTGGCAATATTCCGGTAAAAATTTGTGTTGGCAATTTTTAATTCATTTACCTTATTGGTAGACAGGCGTGATTCCGTTACTCCGTTAAGAGTTTTCAAGTCCCATGTTTCTGCGCCAGGATCATATCCAAAGCACTTTGCCATATATGCGACTGCCGCATATGTATTTCCATCTGGATATTCACTTACACCGATGCTGCCTGCGTAAAATGCAAAAGTATGATTATACCCGCTGAT
>OFHM01002258.1_pt1 | contig 11137 bp, 10 predicted proteins | sample 1521311 | NCBI WGS metagenome assembly OFHM01 (sample SAMEA3504083, study PRJEB24116) | mouse gut metagenome | biome: mouse gut; feature: mouse-associated habitat; material: faeces | place: Denmark | collected 2011 | reverse complement strand
ATTGACGTGCATTACAATTTCATTGGCGAAATTGATTTTTCCCCGGAATACAGCCAGGTTAGCAGACAGACAACCGCATAACGCTACTGCATCATGCGGTTGCCTACCATATTCCTGAAATGTTCTTTATGCGTACTGTCCATTCCAAAATGAAGACCTATCCGCAAACGGGATAAACGAGCGCCATCTGCGGATAGGTTCCAAATGGGGGTTAGGGAAACGATGTGCTTATTTTCCTAAAGCAGCTTGGGTATCCGCAATCGCATCCTTCAACTCCTGAACGAGTTCAGCGCCGATTTCGCCGCCGTATTCGCAGATATAGAAGTCGGCGGCAGGCGCCACCGCGTCGGCAAACCGGGCACGCTGAGCAGGGTCCAGCTCCAAGATTTCCTTCTTGGACAGTTCTTGGATTTCCTGCATCTTGGACTGGTTAATTTCGGCACGTCCCGCAGGCAAAGCAGCCTGTGCGGCGGCAGCGGCCTGCCAAATCTGATCTTGAATTTCGCCGGGCAGATTTTCAAAGAAGGTCTTATTGGCGGCCATGGCGCCGGGCATAATGGAATGTCCAGACATCGTCATATATTTTAGGACCTCATAGAACTTAGATTCCACAATGGACTGAGCGGGATTCTCTTCCGCTTCCACATTGCCAAGCTGCTGGCCGCTGTAGGTCTCACTGAAAGCCATAGGGGTGGGGTTTGCTCCATAACACTCATACATGTGCATGATGAATGGGGACCGCATGACCCGGACCTTCATGCCGCTGAAATCTTATACCTTTTGAATAGGCCTTGTTTGAAAATTGGCAAATCGGCAAGACGGAGGCCGAAGCCATGGAGGTCCTCCGCCAGTGATCCCGAGACAATGGCCGGACCCCCATGCAGTGGGACAGCAGCGCCAACGCCGGTTTTTCCAAGCGGAACGCCCTGGATTCTGCCACCGGAGAATTACCAGACCATCAACGTCCAGTCGGAACTCCGGGATTCGGATTCCATCCTGCACTCTTATAAGCGGCTCATCCGGCTGCGGAAGGAGGAGCCGGTGATTGCCGAAGGACATTGAGTTCCTGTTCCAGCAGGTCCCGGAAGCGTTCGCCTACCGGCGGTTTCTGGGGAACGAGGTGCTGTTGTGGTCTGCAATCTGACCGGGCACGCGCAGACCTGAACGGCGCGCCCTGGGAGGGCTGCGAGAAGATGCTGTGGAACTACGCGGACCGTTCCGCCGCGCTGCGGCCCTATGAGGCGGTTATTTACACGGCACGCAAATAAGCAGAAGAGCGGCCCTGCAACAGGGCCGCTCTTTGTGTCAAGAAACGAACTATGAAAGCTGTGTAAATATGGAGTTCTGCTTCCGGTATGTATCGTTATCCTTCTGCTCTACCTCCATCTCCACTTGGGTCAGCTGGCTCTCCAGCTCCTTGATCTTGGCCTCATCAGTCTCGGTGTTGAGGCACTGCTCCAGTTCCTGCCGTTTCTCTTTCAGTTTTTCGATCTCACGGTCCACCTTATCCGTATTGCACTCCCAGACCTCGTCCTTGTCCTTTTTCCCCTTCGGCTGTTCCGGCGCGTCCTCAGCTCGCTCCGGATCGTCAAAATAGATCCTGGGCTGTCCGTCCTCGTCCTTACCCACCCAATAGCGGCCGAACGGCTCCTGGGGTTCCTCCGGGACATACTCATCCATCACAGGCTTCGGCTGACGGTCCTGGGTCTCTTCCTGGGGCCTTTGAACTTTAGAGGCTCCCTGCGCCTTCCCAGTTGTTTCCAAAGGCTGGACCGCACCGGTACTCACACCAGAGATCAGCATCATAAATCATTCCTCCTTGAAATTTTACTTTGCAGATGAAGCATCCAGTTCCTTCACCTGAATGTCCATGTCTGCTTTTCCTTTCAGATAGCTAATTAGGGGCAAAACGATCTGCTCCTTATCAGTCTACCAAGCGAAAAGTCTCCTCTCAAGGCTTTTGTAATGAAATGCTCTCTGGGTGTTATGAACTGCTTTATGGAAAGCTGGAAGGAGAAGCCGAAATCGACCAGAGTCTTCTTGAAGGGGCCCCGCTTCTGCTTCCCTCTTCTCAATTCTGCCCATAGTAGGCCCCAATCCCGTGCTTTCGGAGATAGTGCTTATCCAAAAGCTCCTGCTGCATGGCGTGCAGTTCGGGAGTGAGCAGCATGGCGTGAAAATTCATAAACGCAGCCTCCTCCAGCACCACTGCATTGTGAACGGCATGGAGGGGATCGGGTCCCCAGGCAAACGGGCCGTGGCTGTGGACCAGGGCGGCAGGCACCTGAGCGGGGTCGATATTCCGGTCCCGAAATGTCTCGACAATCACGTTTCCAGTCTCCAGTTCATATTTGCCCGCGATCTCCTCAGGCGTCATCCTTCGGGTGCAGGGGATTTCACCGTAAAAGTAGTCTCCTTGGGTCGTGCCTTGGGCAGAAATGCCGCGCCCGGCCTGGGCAAAGGACGTGGCCCAGCGGCTGTGGGTGTGGACAATGCCGCCCAGCGCAGGAAATGCCCGATAGAGCGCCAGATGGGTATCTGTGTCGCTGGAAGGCTTATAACGCCCCTCCACAGGGCTGCCGGACATGTCCACCACGACCATGTCTTCATATGTCATACCGTCATACTCCACGCCGGAGGGCTTAATGACCACAAGGCCCTCGTTCCGGTCAATGCCGGAGACATTGCCCCAGGTAAACGTAACCAGACCGCAGGCAGGCAGCATCCGGTTGGCTTCCAGCACCTGCCGCTTCAAATTTTCCAGCATATCAGACGCCCCTTATTTCAGCTTCCATGCCAGATCAGACAGGAACAAGTCGTGTTCCAGACTCTCCACCGTCGTGTCCCTGGTGATGTGAACGAACTCAATGTCCATCATGGCGGCCCAATCCTTCATCTGTTCGGCCGTCACGTCATAGCTAAGAACCGTGTGATGCGCGCCGCCGGCCGTAATCCAACACTCCACGCCGGTGGTAAGGGATGGCTCTGCCTGCCACATGACCCGGGCCACAGGCAGATTAGGCATGGACATGATGGGCTCAACACAGTGGATATCCTGGCAGATCAGGCGCAGGCGTCCGCCCATATCAACAAGGCTGACCACAATGGCGTCGCCCGCTTTTCCATCAAAAACCAGACGGGCAGGGTCCTTTTCATTCATTCCGATGCTGAGGGGATGCGTCTCAATACGGGGTCTCCCTGCGGCAATACTGGGGCATACCTCCAGCATGTGCGCACCCAGGCTGTACTCCTCTCCCTTGACCAGGTGGTAGGTGTAGTCCTCCATGAATGCCGAAGCGCCGTTGCCGTTTTTGCCCATAGCCTTTAGTATGGCGGTCATTGCAGCCACTTTCCAGTCACCCTCGCCGCCAAAACCGTATCCCTGCGCCATCAAGTGCTGGCTTGCCAATCCGGGCAGCTGCTCCATCCCGTACAGATCCTGGAAGGTATTGGTGAAAGCCCCGCACCCCTCCGCGTCCAGCAGTTTCTTTATGGCAATCTCTTCCCGGGCCTGGTAACGAATATGGCCAGTCTGCTCAGTCGCCACAGTATAACCGGCCTCGTACTCCGCCATCAGGGCATCTATCTCTTCCTCTGTGACAGCGTTCATCTCTCTGACTAAGTCGCCTACGGCCCAAGTGTTTACCTGCCAGCCCAATTTGGCCTGGACCTCCACCTTGTCCCCTTCGGTGACGGCCACCTCCCGCATGTTATCCCCGAAGCGCATGACCTTCATTTCCCTGGAGACCGCCGCGCCAACGGCCGCTTTCATCCAGCTGCCAATGCGCCCTTGCACCTCCGCGTCTCGCCAGTGACCCGCGATGATCTTCCTGGGCATCCGCAGGCGGGCGGCGATAAACCCATGCTCTCGGTCGCCGTGAGCGGACTGGTTCAAATTCATGAAGTCCATGTTGATCGCATCGTTGGGGATTTCGCGGTTGTACTGAGTGGCAAAATGGCAGTATGGTTTTTGCAGCGCGTCCAAGCCGTTGATCCACATCTTGCTGGGAGAAAAGGTATGGCACCAGGCAATGATGCCGGCGCAGGTATGGTCGTAGTTGGCCTCTTTGACAATATCCGCAATTTCCCGGTTGGTCTTTGCGGTGATTTTATAGACCAACGGATACGGCAGCGCCGCAGACAATTCCTCCGCCATTTCACTCGCCCGCCGCGCGACCGTATCCAGCACCTCGCAGCCATACAAAAACTGACTGCCTACGACAAACCAGAATTGATAGTTTTTCATAACATTCCCTCCCTAAGCATTTCCACCGCCCTGCGTTCTACTTCCAGCAGCGCGTGATACCGCTTGCTGTACCGGTCAAATCCCGCTGTATCCGCCGGGTCCGGGTTCAGGGTGGTGCCGGAGGCTCCCGCAAATACATGCGTATTCAGATAGTCTTCCAATGTCTCGTCTCCGCCTTTGTTCTGCATATACGCGGCCAGCAAAGCCATTCCGTATGGGCCGCCCTCTCCGGCCGTTTCCATGCACGTCACAGGCGCGCCGCAGGCGGCCGCCAGGTATTTCTGACCAACTGCCGGCGTTTTGAACAGTCCGCCATGGCCGGTAAGGGAGTCAATCAAAACCCTTTCCCCCGCCAGAATGTCCATGCCAATCTTCAAGGTGGCCATGGAGGCGTACAGCTGGGCACGGAAAAAATTTGCCAAGGAAAACCGGCTGTCCGGGCGGCGAACCACCAGGGGACAACCCCCGTCCATGTGAGTCACACCCTCTCCGGCCAGGTAGTTGCACACCATGATGCCGCCGCAATCCGCGTCGCCCTCCAAGCTCTTCTGATACAGCTTGGTATACAGCTCATTCTCCGATGGGTCGGCGCCAAACAGCCGGGCCGCCTCCTTCAGAATACCCGCCCATGCGTTGGTGTCATTGGTGCAGTTATTGCAGTGGACCATGGCCACTGGCTTACCGGCAGGCGTGGCAACCAAATCAATCTCCTTATATGTATGTTCCAGCGGACGCTCCAGCACCACCATAGAGAAGATAGACGTACCCGCAGAGACATTTCCGGTCCGGGGAGCCACCGCGTTCGCAGCGGTCATTCCGGTACCCGCATCGCCTTCCGCCGGGGCAAAGGGGATGCCGGGCGGAAGCAGATTGTCTATCCGCCTTGCGCCCTCCACAGTGAGGAAACCGGCAGTCTGTCCTGCGGTCAATACCTTGGGCAAGATATCCGCCAGCTTCCAGGGCAGATTCTTTTCCGCCACGAGGGCGTCAAAGGCTTGCATCATAGCGGCGTCATAGCAAAGCCGGCCGCTGTCGATGGGGAACATTCCGGAAGCTTCCCCTATTCCCACCGCATTGACACTGGTGAGCATATAGTGGACATACCCGGCCAAGGTGGTGATATGGCAAATGCGTGAAACGTGGTCTTCGCCGTTGAGGATCGCCTGGTACAAGTGGGCAATACTCCATCGCTGGGGAATATGGAAGCCGAACAGCCTGGTCAGCTCTGCTGCGGCCTGTCCTGTGATTGTGTTCTGCCAGGTGCGGAAGGGTGCCAGCAGGTTCCAATCCTTGTCGAAGACCAGATATCCGTGCATCATGGCGGAGACGCCCATAGCCGCAGGATGATCCCGATGCTCCACCCCGGACAAGGCCGCCTTCAATCCCACCCACACTTGATCCAGCGGATAGGTCCAGACGCCGTTTTCATAAGAGGAGGCCCATGTGTAATCTCCCGCCGAGACGGGCCGGCAGCTTTCATCAATGGCCATTGCTTTGATGCGGGTAGAGCCCAGTTCAATGCCTAAAAATGTCTTCATCTGTTCTCCTCTCGTCAGTTCTTGTCCGAATCCAACCATTCTTCACGAACTTAACTGTGGGCTTTGAAAGTTCAAAACCCACAGTTAATGTTCAGCAGCATGTTTGCATCGTGTGTAAACCCGTTGTCCTGGATAACAGGATCAGGTATCCAGCACCGTTCCGTCCTGGGCAAAGTCGCAGATGTACTGGGTATCCTGGAAAGGATACTGGGCCAACAGCTCTTCGCGGATTTCAATGCCGAGGCCGGGCTTAACGGGTACCTTAAAGCAGCCGTCCGTAATCTCCAGATCCAAGTCAAAGATGTCCGTTCGATTCAGCACGCCAGACCAAAATTCCAGCATCGCGAAGTTGTGGGCGGCGGCGGCGACCTGCATGCTGGCGGCGGCGGCCACGGGGCCATTGGGATTATGGGGGGCAAACATGATATGATAGGTCTCCGCGTGAGCGGCGATGCGCATGATCTCAGAGATTCCGCCGCAGTGGCAGACGTCGGGCTGGATATAATCCACCAGCTGGTTTTCGATGAGAGGGCGCATATCGAAGCGGTTATACATTCTCTCCCCTGCGGCAATTCGCAGACCAAAGCTATTTTGCCGGATCAGCTTGTACTCCTCAAAGTTCTCCGGACCAACCGGTTCCTCGAAGAAGGCGACGCCGTACTTGGCGGCGGCCTTCATCTGATCCGCGCTCATGGCGGCGGGAATCTGGCCATGCTGGTCAACGTAAATCTCTTTGTCGGGTCCAATGGCCTCCCGAATCTCCTTGAGGGCCGCCTCCAGCTTACCGTAACGATAACAGCACTTCACGCCGGAGAACCCAAGATCGTGACACAGGTGACGCGCCTCCTCGCCGGTCTGGGCGTGGGTGTAGCATTTCAGCTTGTCGCGGACATTGCCGCCCAGCAGCATGTAGACGGGAACGCCGTAATGCTTGCCGGCAATATCCCACAGCGCCTGGTCTATGCCGGAGATGGCGGACATGTGGATGAAGCCGCCTCTCCAGAAACCCTGATGGTACATCTGCCGCCATATCTTCGAGATATTTAAGGGATCCTGGCCGATGACACTGCGCTTGGCCAATGTGTCGATACAGGCGGCCACCGCTTGCTCCTGGGTCTCCACGGAAGCTTCCCCCCAGCCCACCAGGCCGGTGTCCGTGGTGACTTTTACGAACAGCCAATTCTGGCGCACAGCATGCACTAAAAATGTCTTGACTTCCTTAACTTTCATAGTTTTATCTCCTAAATATGTGGTTTGTTATGTCATAAGATTCGGCAGGAAGGTGGAGAACCAGGGCACGTAGGTAAACACCAGCGCACAGGCATATTCCACTAGAACGAAGGGCAGCAGACGCTTGATAACCGCCGCCACCCGCTCCCCGCTGATGCCGCAGGCGATGAACATGGTGGAACCAAAGGGCGGAGTCGCCTGGCCCAGGGCCAGCAGGAACACAAACACCATGCCAAAATGGATGGGGTCGATTCCAAATGCCGCAGCGACGGGCGCCAGCAGAGGAGAGAGAATGACGTTGGTGGCGCCGACTTCCATAAACATGCCGGTGATCACCAGCAGAAAGAACACCAGAGCCATGAAGATAATCCAGTTGGGAGAGACTGCAACGAAGAAATTCGCAATGGTCGTGGTAATGTCGTAGTAAGCGATCAGGAACCCAAAAACCTGCGCGGCTAGGAACATAACGGTAACGTTAGCTGTGGACGCGGCTGTTTTGGACACCACATCCAAAAAATTCTTGACCGTTAGCTCCCTGGTGACAAAGAAAGAGACGATGAGGCCATAGGCGCAGGCGACCATGGCGGATTCGGTGGGCGTAAAAATGCCGCCATAGATACCGCCCAGAATAATCAGGGGCATCATCAGCGCCCAGATCGCGCCTTTGAGGCTCTTGAGCACCCGCTTGATAGAGAAATCCTGAAAGGACTTGGGGAAATTCGCCTTCTTGGCCACCAAATAGCCATAAATGCACAGCGCAATGGCCGTCAGGATGCCGGGCAGCATGCCGGATATCAGCAGCTTACTGATGGACACGCCGTTGGTACTGCCGTAAATGACAAATACGATGCTGGGCGGGATGATGATGCCAAGGGTACCTCCAACCGCCTGCACGGCGGTGGAATAGTCGGAAGGATAGCCGCGCTTGATCATCTCAGGATACATGATGCCGCCAATCGCCGCAGTGGTAGCAGCTGAGGAGCCGGAGATCGCCGCAAAGAACGCGCAGGATACGATGGCCACCAGAGAGATGCCGCCGGTCACCCAGCCCACCAGAGAATCCGCGAACTCCACCAGCTTTTTGGAAAGGCCGCCGGCGGTCATAATGTCGCCGGCCAGGAAAAATCCGGGCACCGCCAGCATGGCAAAGTTATCCGCGCTGCTAAACAGCTTCTGCCCAACCACCGCGAAGGTGACCCCCGGGTCAATGGCCACCGTCACAATGGTGGTAATACCCAGCGCCCAGGTAATGGGAAGGCCGATCACCATACCCAACAGGAACACGACGATCAGAATAACCGGAGCAAACTGCGCCAACATTTCCAGAATCAATCCGCCACCTCCTCTTCCTCGGCCCGCTTCATCACCGTGTCCTTCTCACGGCGCAGATACACAAACTCCACAAGTACCGCGATGATGGAACAGAAAAAGCCAATGGCAATTATCAGATACATATACTGCATAGGCAGCTTCAAAGCCGCGCTTTTTTGGAACCTGCCAACTGGAATCATCAGACAGGCGGAATAGCAATATACCACCTGCATGATCAGGCCAATCAGCAAACGGAAGTGCTCCAGCTTCCAGACGGCTGCCGCTTTGAGCTTTTGATCAATCACGTCAATTTTAACCTGAATCCGCTGTGATATTGCCAATGAAGAACCTAAAACCGCAATCCAGACATAAAAGTACCTGGACAGTTCCTCAGACCATGGAATGCTGCGGAACATGACATAGCGGCAAAATGTCTGCGCGCAGACAACGACCACCATGCCAATCAGCATCAAACTAATCAAGTATCCAAGGAGCTTCTGAGAAAATTTGAAAATCGAAATTGCTTTATTCATAAGTTCCCTCCCCCAAAATGCATTCTATAGGGATGGTCCCAATTGGGTCCGCGTGTCCAGGACACGAATCACTTCGCGTCCTGGATGCGGGCCAGGGCGTCGGAAAACTGGGCGCCGTACTTGTCCCGGACGGGCTGAGTCGCATCAATCCATTCCTGCTTGTCATCCACTTCCAGGATGGTCATGCCCATCTCCTCCTGCTCCCACTTCACGACGCGCTCATACTCAGAACGGCAGATCTCGCGCTGCTTTACAGCGGACTCTTGGGCAACTTCCTGGATCAGGCTGCGGTCCTCCTCGCTCATCTCGTTCCACAGCTTGGTAGACATCAGCATGATGGTGCAGTTGTAGATATGCTCTGTTTTGGTGGCATGCTTGTTGATTTCAGGAACGCCATTGGTCTCCAGCAAAACCAGGGGATTCTCCTGACCGTCCAGCGCGCCCTGCTGCATGGCGGTGAACGCATCGCCCCAGGCCATGGGAGCAGCGTCCGCGCCCAGAGCCTGCCACAGCGCAACATGGATGTCATTTTCCATAACGCGAATTTTCAGACCCTTTACATCCTCAATTGTGCGGACGTCCCGCTTGCTGTTCGACAGGCAGCGGAATCCGGACTCGTATGTGCACAGGCCCTTCAGATTCACCTTCTCGCACATGTCCAGGTACTCCTGACCGATCTCACCCAGAAATACGTTATCGGCATGCTCCTGGTTCTCGAAAATATAGGGCAGGTCAAACACGCCATACTCGGGAATAAAGTTGCCCATAACGCTCATATTGACAATAGAGAAGTCAAAGTTACCCGTCTGGGTGCCCTCAGCGCACTCGCGCTCGGTTCCCAGGGTATTGTTGTCATACAGGGTAATCTTGATGCGGCCGTCACTGCGCCGGGCGATTTCATCAATCATCCATTGGGCGGCCAGGCCGTGGGGCTGGTCCTTCGTGATACCGGCCGTCATCTTCAAGTCGTAAGACGGCAAATCGCCATCAGAAGAACCGGAGGAAGCGGACGGCTGCTTTGATCCGCCGCAGCCGGACAATACACCGCAAATCACAGAGACAAAGAGCAGCAGAGCCAAAAATTTTTTGTTCATCATAAATCTCCTTTCTTGTCAGCCAAATTGTCGTACCGTATGTTTCGATTCTGCGCAGGGTTCAAAAGGACACCACACTCACTCCTTTTTTCTTTAATTGTATTATAAATACCTCTATAATTCGGGGGATTTAGTCGATCTCCCCCTCATTGTCTGAAATTATGCCACTATTCATCATACAAGTCAATCGTAATTTGTAATATAAATTTTCCGCAAAATTTGTTGAATTAGTCATACGTGGTTCTTTTGACAGAAGAAACGCCATCTGTTATAATACATATATGTTACCATGCCGAAAATTTAAATGATTGCCGAGGTGGTCTTCATATGACTGCATCCAAAACGCGCAATACGTATACGCAACCTTCCGCCGTGAAAAAAGTCGTTGATTATATCGCTCACGAGATCTACGCCGGAAACCTGGTGTCCGGCGACCGCATTCCAACGGAGGCCGAGCTTTGTTCCATGCTCCAAATCAGCCGCACGCCCGTCCGTGAAGCCATAAAATTTCTGGAATCCCAGACCGTCCTGCGAACCAAACAGGGAAGCGGAACATTCGTAGTCAGTCCGGAAGAGATATCCATTTCCATGCCCCTGAACTTCAAAATAAAGCTGGAAGGCATTTCTTGGGTAGAGATTGTGGATTTTCGAACACAAATGGAATTCCTCGTTTTAAGGGAAGCTATTCAACATGTCACCGAGGAAGATATCCATCGGCTCGAAACCATCAATAACCAGCTCCTTGAGCTGCGAAAAATGAAACCGGTCCCTGTTTCAGAAGCGCAAAAGCTGGAGCTGCTGTTCCACGATGAACTCCTGAACCTCACCAACAACCGACTTTTACAGGAAATGTACCGGATCTCTTCTGAAATTTTTAACCCCGCTATTACCAAGCTCTACAACCATACCGCAGAGGGGATTGACGAGAATGAATGGCCCCTTTCTCACACCTACTTTCTGGATGCGCTGCGGAAACGCGACATTTTCCTTGCCTATCAGGTAACGTTGAATCTGATTCCTATGGAGCAATTTGAATCGTTCCTCGGACATGACCAATTTACACCTGATTCCCCCAAAAGTCAGGACTAGGGCTTGTTTGATAATTGGCGATATGCCCAACAGCGAGGAATTTTTTTTGCCAGACAAGGCAAATTTTCGCAGGCATCCTGACGGATGGCAAGAAAA
>OFHM01002256.1_pt1 | contig 11150 bp, 10 predicted proteins | sample 1521311 | NCBI WGS metagenome assembly OFHM01 (sample SAMEA3504083, study PRJEB24116) | mouse gut metagenome | biome: mouse gut; feature: mouse-associated habitat; material: faeces | place: Denmark | collected 2011 | reverse complement strand
ATCGGGAGGGGAAAACAGGCTTTTACAAGCCGATATCCTGCCATCTTTATCCTATCCGGATCGGCGATTACGGACCCTATAGAGCGGTGAATTATCATCGTTGGGACGTATGTAAGGCAGCCGTTTTGCTGGGAAAAAAAGAGAATCTTCCCGTATATCAGTTTTTGAAAGAGCCTTTAATTCGTAAGTTCGGTGAAGAATGGTACAAAGAGTTGGTCGCTGCTGCTGAAGAACTGAAAAAGCAACAATATATTTAACGTAAGTTCGATATAAGCTTGTACTATTCCTAATTCTCCTCCTTCCCGAAGGAGCCGAAACCATGCGGACGAAGTTATATCGAACTGACGTTATTTAAATTCTTTTCCGGTTCTTGCGTATGCAATTAAAAGAAAAACGCCGATCGAAGGATGTTCCTTCGCCATCGGCGTTTCCTCGTTGTAAGATGTGAGGTTGGTTTATAAAAACGTGTTATTTAGATTATGTATCGATATTTGCATACGTTGCATTCTCTTCAATAAATTCGCGGCGTGGTCCTACGTCTTCACCCATCAACATAGAGAAGATATAATCGGCTTCTGCAGCGTTGTCAATATGTACTTGTTTCAGCATACGGTTTTCTGGATCCATGGTTGTTTCCCACAATTGCTGGGCATTCATTTCACCCAAACCTTTGTAGCGCTGTGTATGAATTGCGTTTTCCGAACCACCGCCGTACGTGTCAATAAACTTCTGGCGCTGTGCGTCTGTCCAACAATACTCTTCTACTTTACCCTTTTTGCAGAGGTAGAGCGGGGGAGTGGCGATATATAGATAACCGTTCTGGATAATCTGCGGCATATAGCGGAAGAAGAACGTCATGATCAGTGTGTCGATGTGAGAACCATCGACGTCGGCATCGGTCATGATGATAATCTTGTGATAGCGCAGTTTGGCAATATCAAAATCTTCATGAATTCCGGTTCCAAAGGCAGAAATCATGGATTTGATCTCGTCGTTGGCATAAATCCGGTCAAGCCTTGCTTTTTCTACATTGAGAATCTTACCCCTGAGGGGAAGAATCGCCTGAGTCATACGATTTCTGGCCGTTTTGGCAGAACCACCTGCAGAATCTCCCTCCACCAGATAAATCTCGCATTTTGCAGGATCCTTGTCCGAACAGTCTGCCAGTTTTCCCGGGAATGCAAATCCGTCCAGAGCAGATTTTCTTCTGGTGAGTTCTCTTGCCTTTCTGGCCGCCTCTCTGGCCCGCTGTGCCAGAATAGACTTTTCCAGAATCTGTTTTGCTACCTGAGGATTTTGTTCCAGATATATGGTCAGCCTCTCCGAGACAATACCATCCACAGCACTTCTTGCCTCTGTGTTGCCAAGGCTGTGCTTGGTCTGTCCGCCGAACTGAGGTTCGCTGATCTTAATACTGATGATTGCATTCAGACCTTCCCGGATATCCTCCCCGGACAAATTGCTCTCGGTATCCTTTAAAAGCTTGTTTTTTCTGGCATAATCATTGAAGGTCTTGGTAACCGCACTTTTAAACCCTGCAAGATGGGTTCCTCCTTCATGAGTATTGATGTTGTTTACAAAACTGTAGCAGTTTTCCGTATAAGAATCATTGTGCTGAAAAGCAACTTCCACCTGAACCCCGTCTTTCAACCCTTCACAGTAGATGATATCTTCATAGATCGGTGTTGTGCTTCGATTCAGATACTGCACAAATTCTTTGATGCCGCCCTCATAGTGATATACTTTGGAACGGATGGGGTCTTCCCTTTCATCGGTCAGTGTAATCTTCAGACCTTTGGTTAAAAATGCCATCTCCCGAAGCCGGATCTGCAGCGTTTTAAAATCAAACTCTGTCACTTCAAACATCTCTTTATCCGGGAGAAACGTAACGGTTGTCCCGGTCAGATTTGGCTTGCAGGTACCGATGACTTCCAGTGGATAACATACTTTTCCTCTTTCGTACCGCTGTCTGTAAAGCTTTCCTTCGCTGCAGATGGTCACCTCCAGCCACTCAGAAAGCGCATTGACCACCGATGCGCCTACCCCGTGCAGACCTCCAGACACTTTATATCCGCCGCCGCCAAATTTGCCACCGGCATGTAATACGGTAAATACAACTTCCACTGCAGGTTTTCCGGCTTTATGATTGATCCCGGTGGGAATCCCCCTTCCGTCATCCTCCACCGTAATGGAATTATCTTCGTGAATCGTCACTTGTATATGATGGCAGTATCCGGCCAGAGCCTCATCAATGGAATTGTCCACAATCTCATATACCAGATGATGAAGGCCGCGAAAAGAAGTATCATCAACATACATTCCCGGCCTTTTTCTGACCGCTTCGAGTCCCTCTAAAATCTGGATCTGGTCTGCACCATATTCTTCTATACTCATCTGTCTGCCTCCTGAATCATGATCTTTTACAGCCGCCAAGCCATTGCGCGGCATAGGTGTAAACAGTAACACTAATTTTCTGCAGTTACCTTTCCATCTGTTACCCGGTACACTTTATTGATGGAAAACCGGTGATCTATCAATTCATCCAGTCCGGTACAGGTAATCAAGGTCTGTACATTCTGAATGCTGTTTAATAAATAGTTTTGCCTGCTGTTGTCCAGTTCAGACAAAACATCGTCCAGTAAAAGAACGGGAGTGTCATGGATTACCCTTTTTACCAGCTCAATTTCAGACAGCTTTAAAGAAAGTGCTGCCGTTCGCTGCTGGCCCTGGGAACCAAATCTGCGGATGTCAATTCCGTTCACCACAAAAGAAAGGTCATCCCTGTGGGGACCTGTGGTAGTCGTTTTCTGTCTCAGATCTCTCTCCATACTTCTGGATAGCTGCTCTGCAAAAGAAGTCTCATCTACATCCGCCTCATATTCCAGAACCATTTCTTCTCGGTTTCCCGTAAGCTGACCATGAATTTTAAAAATAATCTGGTTCAGCTCCTCTGAAAATTTCCTTCTTCTTACAATCAGCTGTGTCCCATATTCCACAAGCTGCAGATCCAAAACTTCCAGAACATCTCGATAATCCGGCCGGTGAGCCATCTCTTTTAAAAGCTTATTGCGCTGAAGTACTACTTTGTTGTAATTGGAGAGATGATGAAGATAAATCTTATCCAGTTGACATAATTCTATATCAAGGAACCGTCTTCTTTCAGACGGTCCATTTTTTATAATACTTAAATCCTCGGGAGAAAAAAATACAAAATGAATGATACCAAACAGCTCACTTGCCCGTTTGATGGGAATCCCGTCAATGGCAATTCCCTTTGTCCTGTTTTTTCGAAGATGCATATCGATCTTATGTTCGATTCCTTTTTTTTCGACCAATGTACGGATATGTGCCTCCTCTTTGGAAAAACAGATCAATTCCCGGTCCTTGGAGCTTCTGTGTGACTTTGTTGTTCCGCTTACATAGACTGCTTCAAGAATATTTGTTTTACCCTGTGCGTTATCGCCATAAAAGATATTTGTATTCGGATCAAACGTCAGGCTGAGCGTTTTGTAATTCCGATAATTTTGCAGATTCATCGATTTTATGACCATAATACGCACCAAACCATTACTTTACAATCTGGATGGTCTCACCGCCGCATTCGATGCGATCTCCGTCATAAAGTTTTTTCCCTCTTTGATATTCCGTCTCTCCGTTGACCTTTACATGCCCTTCTTTGATCATGAACTTTGCATCCACACCGGAGCTGACCGTTCCTGCAGCTTTCAGAGCCTGGCCAAGTTTTATATAATCATCCTTTAGCTGGATTGTCAACATCATACGTTCTACCTCCTACCTATACTGCAGCTGAATTAAAGTTTACCGGAAGGATCAGGTAGATATACGTTTCTTCCTCATTGCGGATATAACAGGGCGCTTTTGGATTTACCATATAGACTGTGATATTTTCATCATCGATGACTCGAAGAGCATCGATCAAGAATTTTGGGTTAAAACCAATCATGATATCCTTGCCCTCTTTTTCGATATCAATATCTTCCTTCATGGAACCAAGCTGAGAGTTAATCTTAATCTCCATATTGGAATCCGTCACATGGAAGATGATCGGCTTTTTGTCACCTTCTTTTACCAGAAGGGTTGCCCGGTCTATACAGCTTAAAAGCTCTCTTTTGTTGATGGCAAATTTTGTCTCGTAATCGTTTGACAGCATCTGATTGATCTTAAAATACTCTCCTTCAATCAGCCTGGAGACGACCATTGTAGTATCAAATTCAAAGACAATATGATTGTTGGTAAAAAAGATATGTACCTCATCTTCCACTTCTCCGGACAGAATTTTACTGATTTCCTGCAGAGATTTGCCTGGAACAACCACCTTCCGGTCGGAATAAGCCTCTTTCAGTTCGATTTTTCGGATGGAAATCCGATGTCCGTCCAAGGATACGACTTTTAACTCATTCTGATGTACTTCGAAGAGCTCTCCGGTCATTAGTTTATTGTTGTCATTGTCTGCAATGGAGAAAATCGTCTGACGAATAATCTCCTTTAAGGTAAACTGGGAAATACATAAAAAATCGTTTTTTTCAATGTAGGGAAGATAGGAAAAATCTTCGCCTGATTTACCGGATATATGAAAATTAGCTTTTTCGCAGGTAATGGAAATCTGGTAGTTGCTGTTGCTTTCGATGGTAATGTCGTTATCCGGAAGTTTTCTGACAATCTCAGCAAACACTTTGGCATCTACTGCAATAATCCCTTTTTGTTCGATGGTACCTTCGATCCTGGTCTCAATGCCAAGTTCCATATCGTTGGCTGTCAGTTTGATCTCATTGGTAGAAGCGTCGATCAGGATGCATTCTAAGATAGCCATAGTGGTCTTGGAGGGAACTGCCTTCGATACAATATTAACGCCTTTTAGCAGATTTGCTTTGGAACAGATTAACTTCATGTGAATAACTCCTTTCGGTGGGTAAGTGTATCTGTATCAGGTGTAAATCCGTCTTCATAGTAGTAGGAGGTGTGGATTTGTGAATAAGCTCGAAACCACCTGAAAATAAAGGAAAATATCAATAGAGAAAGATGTGGAAATCCAGGGAGGATCCGGTTCAAAAAAAGGAAGTTATGAACACCTTCGAAAAAGTTCTGAACTTTTCCACATCTTATGTACATGCTGTTCACAAGGAAATGTGAATAATCCTGTAAAAATTTAAGGTATGTGTTTCTTCTTATTATATATAGGGAAAATCCTAAGGGCTTCTAACCAGTGCTCAGCTTTTTACGGATGATGTCAATGTTGTTTTTTAGCTTGGTATCGTTTTTCTGAAGCTTTTCCCGCACTTTATTGTCACCGCTGATGACTGTGGAATGGTCCCGGTTCCCTAAAAGGATTCCGATATTTTTATAGGAAGTGTCCGTGATCTCCCGGCATAAGTGCATGACAATTTGCCGGGGTGTTACAATATCGGCATTTCTCTTACCCCCGATGATATCGCTGGCAGAAACTCCGAAATGTTCTGCGACCACCTCCAAAATAACCTGAGGCGTGACGATTCGCTTGTCATTGGGTGAGATGATGTCTTTTAGCACTTCTTCTGCCAGAGCAATATTGATTTCCCGTTTTTCCAGGTTGGAGAGAGCCACCAGTTTATTCAGGGCACCCTCTAGTTCCCGGATATTGGATTTGATATTGGTGGCAATATAGCGTATCACTTCATCTTCTATGTTGTATCCGTCAATCTCTTCTTTTTTACGGAGAATCGCCATCCTGGTTTCGTAGTCAGGAGACGAGATGTCAGCAATCAGACCCCATTCAAAACGGGACTGAAGCCTTGCCTCTAATGTTTCGAGGTCTTTTGGAGGACGGTCGCTGGAGACAATGATCTGCTTGTTGGCTCCGTGAAGGGCGTTGAACGTATGGAAAAATTCTTCCTGAGTACTTTCTTTTCCTATAATAAACTGAATATCATCGATGAGAAGTACGTCAATATTGCGGTATTTTTCCCGGAATTTGGTCATACTGGTGTTATTGCCGTTTCGGATGGAATCAATCAGTTCGTTGGTAAATACTTCCGAGGTGACATACAAAACCTTTTTGGAAGCGTCTCTTTGCAGGATGTAGTGGGCAACGGAATGCATCAGATGGGTTTTTCCAAGTCCCACACCTCCGTATAAGAATAAAGGATTATATTCTTTTCCCGGAGATTCCGCCACCGCCACAGATGCGGCATGGGCAAAACGGTTGTTGCTTCCTATGACAAAGGTCTCAAAGGTATATTTTGGATTCAGGTTTGTGTTCTGGCCGTCCTGGGAACCGGAAGTACTGGCTGAATGACCGGTTGATTTGGGAATCAGAGGCTTTTCTTTTTCTGCTTCTTCTTCTGTGATAATCTTGATTTCATACTCTGTTCCCATGGCCTCAGCCACGGCAACATAGAGAAAAGTCTTGTATTTGTTGTCTATATAAGTAACGGCCTGTTCAAATGGAGCTGTTATTTTCAGAATGTTATTTTCTATGCGAAAGATCTTCAAAGGCAGAAGCCAGGTTTTAAAAGCCACATCTGACAATCCGTTGTCCTGGCGGATTGTCTGCAGGATCCCATTCCACTTTTCACTTAACAGTCCCAATTGTGTATCCATATCCTTATCTCCTGAATTCTATATAATGCTACTCTCTCAAACTACATAATACAATAAATTTGCAAAGATATCAACAATTATCTGTTTCTTGCGTGAAAAGGACGTGGATATTTAGAAGAATTATCCACAAGTTATTCACATTTCGGTGGATAACTTGTGGAAATCGATTTTTTTGTGGATTAAAAAGGTTTTACTTGACTTCTCAGGAATGTCTGCGTATAATTGAAATAGTGTTTTTTAGCATGTGACAAGCATGGATCAATATGAATAGAGTAAGGAGGTGCCTTGATTATGAAAATGACATTTCAGCCGAAAAAACGTTCCAGAGCGAAGGTTCATGGTTTCCGCGCAAGAATGAGTACTCCGGGCGGAAGAAAAGTTTTAGCAGCCAGAAGATTAAAAGGAAGAAAGAGATTATCAGCGTAGGCCGCATATATGTGGCCTTTTCTTCTAGGCTTTTATAAGGAGAATCCATGAAATTTTCAGAATCTTTAAAGCGTAATGGAGATTTTCGCAAGGTATATGCCGGGGGAAAGTCTTACGCCAACCGTTATCTTGTCCTGTATGTCCTGAATAATGGGACAAACGGGAACCGTCTTGGAATCTCTGTCAGTAAAAAAGTCGGCAACAGCGTGGTCAGACACCGCATCACCCGTCTGATCAGAGAAAGTTACCGGATACGGGAAGATTTGTTCAATAGTGGTTTGGACATGGTCGTCATCGCAAGGAAGAGTGCAAAGGATAAAACCTGCCAGGAGATTGAAAGTGCACTGCTTCATCTTGGGAAACTTCACGGAATATTAAAATGAAGAATGTATGTATTTGTCTGATCAAGTGGTATCAGAAGTATCTGTCACCGTTAAAAAACACAAAATGCCCTTATTATCCAAGCTGTTCCCAGTATGGTTTAGAGGCCATAGAGCGATATGGAGCAGTCAAAGGGGGACTTTTGGCTTTGTGGAGAATTATAAGGTGCAATCCCTTTTCCAGAGGAGGGTATGATCCGGTTCCGTAGATATGGACAGCCGGAGTGTGAATGTTGCTCACAGACCGGGGCGTCTGTGATATAAGGAGGTTTATTTTGGCAGGTATTTTATTGACCCAGAACAGTACGCTGATCGTCGGTGATGTGGCAAGGATCCTTGGATGGATCATGAATGTATTGTTCAACTTTTTAAAAAATGTGTTCGGAATTCAGAATATTGGTCTTTGCATTATTCTGTTTACCGTGATCATCTATCTTTTGCTGCTGCCTCTTACGATCAAACAGCAGAAATTTTCCAAGTTATCTGCGAAGATGAATCCGGAGCTTCAGCAGATCCAGAAAAAGTACAAGAATAAAAAAGACAATGAATCCATGATGGCCATGAATGAGGAGAACCAGGCAGTTTATGCTAAGTACGGAGTGTCTCCCACAGGAAGCTGTCTGCAGCTTTTGATCCAGCTTCCGATCCTTCTGGCTCTTTATCGCGTGATCATGAACGTTCCTGCCTATGTGGGAGGCGTCAAGAATATTTTTACGGAACTTGCGAATCAGATTATGGCTGCACCGGGCGGTTCTGATTTTATGCAGGAGCTGCATACCAATGGAAGAATGTTCATCGAGGGGAAAGATTTCACCCAGGTGAATACGATCATTGATGTGCTTTACAAACTTCAGGATACAGGCAATGCTACCTGGCAGATGCTGATTGACAGATTTCCGGAGATGGAAGAGCTGATTCTTACAACTCAGAGTTCCATCAACAGCATGAACAATTTTGGAATCAACATTGCAAATTCTCCCTGGAATATTGCCAGATCTGCTCTTGCGGCAGGTTCTGTTGTCATGCTGATCGGTGCGGTTCTTGTACCTTTCCTTGCAGCTTTTACCCAGTGGCTGAATGTAAAGATGATGCCGCAGCCCTCCGTGGGGGAAGGCAATGATACAATGAATTCCACCATGAAGTCCATGAATATGATGATGCCTTTGATGTCGGCCTGGTTCTGTTTTACCCTTCCTGCAGGTATGGGACTTTACTGGATCATGGGTGCGGTGGTCCGCGGAATTCAGCAGTGGGCGATCAACAAGCATCTGGACAATCTGGATCTGGATGAAGTAGTTAAGAAAAATATTGAGAAGAATAACCGTATTCGTGAAAAAAAAGGACTTCCTCCTCACAAGATCTCCAATATCGCCAAGACCAATGTAAAGGCGATTGAGAATACTCCGAAAAAGACAGGGATGACCGAGGAGGAAAAGAAAGCTGCCATGGAGGCTTCCACCGATTATTACAGGAACGCCGAGAAGCCGGGAAGTCTTGCATCCAAAGCGGCGATGGTAGCGAAGTATAATGAAAAGACGAAAAAGTAAGGGGGAAGATCAAAGTGGAATATAGAGAGTTTTCAGCGAAGACTTTGGATGATGCCATTATGGACGCCAAGATCAAGCTTGAAGCGACTTCAGAAAGTCTTGAATATGAAGTAATTGACAAGGGAAGCAGCGGTTTTCTTGGGCTTGGAAGCAAGCCGGCAAAAATTCGTGCCCGTAAGATTTTAAGTGCCAGAGAAAAGGCAGAGGAATTTTTAGGGAAAGTGTTTGAGGCGATGCAGCTTCAGGTGAATGTGGAAATTACAGAAGTACCGGAAGAAAAGACCATGAACATTGAACTTTCCGGGGAAGATATGGGTGTTCTGATTGGCAAGAGAGGGCAGACACTGGATTCTGTACAGTATCTGGTAAGTCTGGTGGTCAACAAAGACGAAGAAGAGTATACCCGTGTGAAGGTGGATACGGAAAATTACCGCCAGAGAAGAAAAGATACGCTTGAAAATCTTGCAAAAAATATCTCTTTCAAGGTAAAGAGAACCGGCAAGACTGTGACCTTGGAGCCCATGAATCCTTATGAACGAAGGGTCATTCACTCTGCACTGCAGTCGGACCGCTATGTGGAAACCCACAGTGAAGGAGAAGAGCCTTTCCGCCGTGTGGTTGTCACTTTAAAAGAAGGTGTGAAGGTCCGTGAAAATCATGGGAACCGTCATCGCCGTTATGGAAATAACAAAAATTACAACCGCAATAACAATAAAAAGGGAGGGGGACGCGAATAAGCGTCCCTTTTTCCTTTTCAGGACAAGGCAGGTGAGAGTATGATAAAAAGTGATACCATCGCAGCGATTGCCACAGGTATGGGCAATTTTGGAATCGGAATAATCAGAATCAGCGGAGAAGATGCTTTTGCTGTTGGAGAACGTGTGTTCACTCCTGCGAGGAAAGGGAAAAAATTAACGGAGCAAAATACGTATACCGTTCATTATGGAACTATTATGGATGGCGATGAGATGATCGATGAAGTGATCGTTCTTTTGATGAAAGCACCCCACAGTTATACAGCGGAGGATACGGTGGAGATTGACTGCCATGGGGGTGCCTATGTGATGAAACGGATTCTGGAGCTTGTGATTCGAAATGGAGCCAGAGCTGCACAGCCAGGAGAGTTTACAAAAAGAGCTTTTTTAAATGGAAGGATCGATTTGTCCCAGGCAGAGGCGGTCATGGATGTCATTCAGGCAAAAAATACGTATGCCCTGAAAAGTTCGGTCAGCCAGCTACGGGGTTCTGTACTTGTACTGATTCGGGAGATCCGGGAGCAGGTGCTGCATGAGATTGCTTTTATTGAGACGGCACTGGATGATCCGGAACATATCAGTCTGGACGGTTATCCAAAAGAACTTCTTAAAAAAGTGGATGAGCTGACTGAAAAGATGGAGCGTCTTTTGATCCGCTCGAAAGAAGGAAAACTGCTAAGAGAAGGAATCCGGACAGTGATCGTGGGAAAACCCAATGCAGGAAAATCTTCTCTTTTAAATATTCTGACCGGAGAGGAGCGGGCCATTGTCACTGAAATTGCCGGAACCACCAGAGATACACTGGAAGAACAGATCCAGATTCGGGGGATGACGCTGTTGCTGGTAGATACGGCGGGAATCCGGAAAACGGAAGATCTGGTGGAAAGGATTGGCGTCGACCGGGCAAAAGAATCCCTGAAAGATGCGGATCTGGTCCTTTATGTAGTTGACAGTTCGGTGTCACTGGATGAAAATGATCATGAGATCCTTTCACTTTTGAGCGGGCAAAATGTGATCGTACTTTTAAATAAGACGGATCTTTCCATGAGAACGTCCAAAGAGATGATGGAGCGTATGCTGTCTGTACCGGTGGTCTGTATTTCTGCAAAAGAAGAGACAGGGCTTGATGATTTTGCAGATCTTCTGGAGCATATGTTTTCAGATGGTCAGATCGCTTACAATGATGAAGTTCATCTGACAAATGTCCGGCATCTTTCGGCTATGGAAGAAGCAAAGGAAAGTCTGGAAAAAGTCAGGGAAAGCATTGAGGCGGGTATGCCGGAAGATTTCTTTTCCATTGATCTTATGGATGCTTATGAATCCCTGGGCAGCATACTCGGGGAGTCTGTGGGAGAAGATCTGGTAAATGAAATTTTCCAAAAATTCTGTGTTGGTAAATAGCAAAGGAGACAGATATGCCGTATGTAGAAGAATATACAGATGTG
>OFHM01002249.1_pt1 | contig 11170 bp, 12 predicted proteins | sample 1521311 | NCBI WGS metagenome assembly OFHM01 (sample SAMEA3504083, study PRJEB24116) | mouse gut metagenome | biome: mouse gut; feature: mouse-associated habitat; material: faeces | place: Denmark | collected 2011 | reverse complement strand
TTCCCAAACCCGTCACACATAAGACGTTAAAAAGTGTACTTTGCCGATTGTCGAGGCCCACGGGCTGACAGGAGGCGGCTTGGCTTTAACAGCTATAATGTATGTATCATATATAAAATAAGTGTATTATATCATTTATATAAATGATATAATACAAATAAGCTATTTATATTATTCTGTTTATATATGGTTTAATGGCCTGGAGGAAGGAGGCTGCCTGGTGGGGAGACGAAATAAATCTTACTCGAAAGATTTGCACCAGCAAGCCTACGACCGGCTCACAGGTATGCAGGCGTTTGGCGAGAGCAAGAGGGCGGCGGTTGCTGCTGAAACGGACAGAGATAAGATTTTCTCCTTCAGCACCTACAAGGCGTATTGGAAGCACACCAAGTATTTTATCAAGTACATCAAGGAGCACCATCCAGAGTGTACCACGCTGAAAAGCGCAAGGAAGTACGCCAACGATTGGCTTCAGACAAGGGTTGACCAGGGCCTGTCTGCCTGGACTGTCCAGCTGGAGGCCAAGGCCCTGGGCAAGCTGTACGGGATTGCTCCGGACGATGATAATTATTTTAAGCCCCCAAAGAGAAACCGCCAGGATATCAAGAGGAGCCGCGGCGACCGTGTGCGGGATCGTCACTTCTCCAAAACCAATAATGACGAGCTGATTAAATTTTGCCGGGGGACAGGGCTACGGCGAAGTGAGCTGGAGGCTTTGAGGGGGAAAGACCTGGTGACCAGGGCACAGATCGAGGCCGGGATCGCCAGGCTTGAAGCTATCCCAGAGGACAAGCGGACGGCCCAGGAGACGAAGCGGCTGGACATGCTGAAGGATACCAGGATGTTTCCGGGGGAGTATTTCACTTTTGTTCGCCAGGGAAAAGGTGGCCGGGAACGGGTAAGCCCCATCATCGGGAAGAACGTTGAGCAGATCGTAGCCAGGATGCAGGAGACGCCGGCAGAGGAAAAGGTCTGGCAACACGTTCATAAGAGTGCGGATATCCATTCCTATCGGGCCGAGTACGCCACGGCCATTTACAAGGCACATGCCAGGGCAATCCAGGACATCCCCTATGACAGAGTAAATAGAGGCACCGGGCGTCGGTATCAGAGTCAGGTCTATACCTGCCGCAAGGACGAGGCCGGGAAGAAGCTGGACAAGGCTGCCATGCTGGTGTGCAGCAAGGCCCTGGGACATAACCGGATCAGCGTTGTGGCTGATAACTATATCCGGGGCCTGTGAGGAGAGAACTGCTATGGCCAGGTTTGTCAAGGATGGTGCTTTTGGTTATAAGGCTGTTTCGGGTGGCCAGTCTGACCCGGAGTGTACCCATGTGATTTTGACGCTGAAGGAGTATGACAAGCTGCTCCAGGAAAAGGCGAGAGCGGAGCAGGAGGCCAGGAATACAAAATATGACGCTGAGAGAGCAATTGATAAGGCAAAACGAGATGCCAGCTACACGGCCCAGAAAGCCGCTGAGGAGGCCCGCCAGACGGTGGCGGGTATAGAGTCGGCCCTGGCAGCTGAAAAGGCCGACAGTGCCCACCAGCGGGCGCTGAACGCCAATTTGCTGCGGATATCCAGAGAGAGGGCTAACGCTGACAGGAAGCTGAAGCCCAAAAAAGAGCATACCGGGTATGTGGTCGTTCTTTCAGAAGAAACAGATCATCAGTACAAAGACGGCAACCGGCATGTGAGAAGGGTGCTGCTCTGGAAGACGGTGATACAAAGCCCGTATGTGGTGGATTTTCCAGAGGCACAGGTACGAGAGCAAATCTTGGAGGAGTTGCTTCGGAAGAATGAAGATGGATACCGGCTAATCGACAGGCTGGGGATCAACGGGATTTACAATAAAGGTTATGGCAGCATGATCGAGGATAGGAAATGGTGTGCGGAGCCGGATAAGTATAATATCATGCTCAAGCCCAAATTTAGGGTGAATTTTAGATCGGGCTATTGGGAGGTCATTTGTCTCCACACTAAGCCCCTGGACGTGGTTCCAAAGGATATGAGAGTTTGTTAAAAATAGCCTGCCTGGAGGGCTTGAAAAGCCAGAGAGGACAGGCTATAATTATAGCAAAATATGGGGAAAAACTCTATTGATAATAAACGGCCAGATAGAGGCCTTTAGGCCTTAAAAAATTCAGTCGTTTTCTCTCAGGAACGGGAGAAAGTCGGAGGGGGAAAAGGGGGTGTGCGGAGGCTGTTGGAATGTGGTAAACCCGTAGGGTTTTCCATCATTTCAACAGCCGGAGCGAGGGGGGAAAGGGGGAGGTGACTTTCTCTTTAAGGCCCCGAAGGGGCCGCTCTTTTGCTCTCCCTTTCCCCCCTTGCCGCCCGTAGGGCGGCTCCCTCGTCCCCGCCGCAGCGGATTTTTTCTTTTTGCTTCTTTTTCTTTTATATACGGTATATGTATTATTTATATTATATATATTATGCGGTTTATTTAAGCTGTTGGAGGTGTTTCTATGGCTGAGTCGGCTGTGTTCCATGGTACGGTTGAAGAATATCAAGCATTGTATATGGAGAAGAATGCCCATCTGGAGCAGTTTTTAGAACAGGTTACGCCATTTGAATTTTACCGGGAGATTTTCCCGGAGGGGGCTTTTGAGCGGTGGGGGCATATGGATGACCACAAGCCGAATGGGATCGCCGTCTCTCTACCTGGTAGGGGTGGTTCTATCAATGGTATTGCTCTGGAGATTGAGGGGGATGGCAAGGCCAGACGGTATATCATCACTGACGATTTGAAGGTACTGGATGAGTTGATGGATACTGATTTTACAATAATGTCCCCTATTTCGTATTTCGGCAGGAAGCGGTCAGGGAAATTTGCTCGGTTTCTCTATGCCCTGGTCTTTGACCTGGATGGGGTGGGTATGCCACAGCTCCGGGACGTGCTTCATCAAATGAATAATGGGATTTTGCCGAAAGCTACTTTTGTGGTGAACAGCGGGACGGGGCTACACTTGTATTATGTGCTATCTGAGCCGGTTCCCATGTATCAGCAGAATCAACACTATCTGAAGGAGTTGAAGTATTCACTTACCAGGCAGATTTGGAACAGATTCACGTCCTCTATCAAGCAGCCGCAAATGCAGGGGCTTATGCAGGGGTTTCGGGTGGTTGGCTCCGGGACGAAGCTGGGCAAGGGGTTTCCTGTGGTGGCCTACCGGCTCGGTGATCGTGTGGAGCTGGATGATCTTTTGGAGTACATACCCTCGTCTAACGGTGAGCGGCAGAAGTTAGAGGGAATTTTGAGAAAGAGTACTATGTCCTTGGCCGAAGCGAAAGCAAAGTATCCGGATTGGTATGAGCGGCGGATAGTCAAGGGGGAGCGGCGGGGCCGCTGGACAGTGAAAAGAGATCTCTATGATTGGTGGTTGCGTCGTATCCGGGACGAGATCCGTGTGGGCCATCGCTATCATGGGGTGATGACCCTGGCGGTCTATGCGAAGAAGTGCGGGATTGAAGAAGCCGAGTTGCGCAAGGACGCCTATTCTCTGCTTCTGCCCTATGATGAAATGAGCATCGAGGAAGTCAACCGCTTTACCAGGGATGATGTAGAAGCTGCTCTCTCCATGTTTAATGAGGATTATGTGACGTTTCCCAGAGATGATATAGCGAGACTTTCTGGATTGCCTATACCGGCCAATAAGCGTAATTGGAGGAAACAGGTCCAACATTTGGAGCTGATTCGAGGTATACGGGAGATAAAGGGAAGGATGGGGGAAGTTGTAGGTGGTGGAGGTCGGCCAGAAAAAAAGAAGTTGGTAGCTGACTATATGCGTAACCATCCAGAGGAAAGAAAGAAAACGGTGATAGCCAGGGCGTTGCAAATCGACCGAGGGACGGTAGCAAAGTATTATGATGAAATTTTGGCTGAGTTGCAGAGAAGATAAATTATGGATATAAGTTTCAGTTGCAATTTCCGTTCAAATTGGATATACTAAGTATATCCGAATGAGAGGAGTTGTATGAATGACTACGACGATTCAAAAGTGGGGTAATAGCCAAGGAATTCGTATACCCAAATTTATACTTGAGACATTAAATTGGACAGGAAGTGAGCGACTTGTTGTAAGTGCAAAGGATGATAAAATCGTTATAGAACGGGCAGAAAGACGGAAGAACATCAAAGAACTTTTTGCTGATTATCATGAAGAATATACACCGATTGAGATAGATTGGGGTGAGCCTGTTGGGGAGGAAGTATGGTAAAGCAAGGAGCTATTATCAAGGTTGACTTTAACCCACAGGCGGGCCATGAACAGGCAGGCTATAGACCAGCGCTTGTAATCAGTAATGATTTTTTCAATCAAAAAGCAAACCTCACGATAGTTTGCCCAATTACGAATACAAGTAATCGCTTTCCTTTGCATATTCCGCTTGACAGTAGAACAGTGACAACTGGGGTTGTTCTTTGTGAGCACGTGAAAGCGTTAGATTTGAAGGCGAGACCATACAAGGTGGTTGAACAGTTACCAAAGGACTTACTTGATAAAGTGGTTGGAGTGGTTTTTTCGGAAATAGAGATATTGCCGGAGGACGATTAGAAAATGGAGAAGTTGGAACGTATGGCAGAGGAAACAAAAATTGCTCAGATTCAGCTACCAGACCCGGCAGACGCTGATCCGCACCCTCGGTTGCTCCTGGAGGGCCGGGGTATCCATGCCGGTGAGTGGTTCTCGGCCTTGTTCCCGGATGGGTGGCATGACGTTACCCTGGAGGTGAGCTGGGAGCCGACCGGCCCCGGCTGCTGGTACATCTCGACACCTGGTTTTGAGGACGTCTGTCTGATTGGCCTGTTTGTAAAGGTTTAAATTATATAATATATTTAAAATGTATAATATATAGAATAAATAAAACTGTGCCGACTATATCTGGTGGCACAGTTTTATTTTGACAATCACATAAATATATGATATAATTTATGTATATTAAATAGCAAACGCATATTATATCAATTAAACAAAAAGGAGTGAAGCAGTTGAAAGTCATAGCAATAGCCAACCAGAAGGGCGGCGTGGCCAAGACCACGACAACGCATAACCTGGGCGTTGCTCTGGCCGCAAAGGGGAAGCGAGTGCTTCTGATTGACCTGGACAGCCAGGCCAGCTTAACCATCAGCGTGGGCATGGAGCCGCTGGAAATGCAGCGGACGATTGTAGACGTTCTGAAGAAGGACGGGGTGCCGGTCAGCGAGTGCATCGAGCGGATCAGCAAGCGGCTGCACATCGTAACGTCTATCATCGACCTGGCACCGATGGAGATGGAACTGCTGTCCAGGGCCAGCCGGGAGAAGATTCTGGACAGGGCCTTGAAGCCGGTTCGGGGGGAGTATGACTTCATCCTGGTGGACTGCCCCCCGCAGCTTTCCATCCTGACGATCAACGCCCTATCATGTGCTGACGGGGTGATTATCCCAGTCAAAACGGACTACCTGGCGTACCGGGGCCTGACGCAGCTCCAGGATAGTATCCAGGAGATACAAGAGCTTATCAACCCGGAGCTGAAGGTGCTGGGTGTCATAGCCACCCTTTACGAGAAGCGGGTAGGGGATGACAACGAGATTTTGGCCGCTCTGAAAAAGGAGTATAACCTCCTGGGGGTGATTAAGCGTCTGGCCGTGGCCAAGAAGGGCATCTATGACGGCCTGGCCGTGGTGGAGCAGACGCCCGGCAGCGAGATATCCATAGAGTACAATGCTATCGCTGATATGATGATAGCGGACAAATACGAAAGAGAGGGAACAGAGCATGAGTAAGTTGGAGGAACGGGAGAGCCGTAGGAGATCGTCAGTGGTCGGAAGCATGGTCGATAGTGTGCCGGCAGCGGCCAGCGGGAAGAAGGGACGGCCCAAGGAGGACAGGGAGACAAAGAAACGGGTCAGCTTGTCGGTGTTGCCCAGCCTCTATGAGGATATCCAGAAGATTGCCTATGTGCAGCGGCGGAGTCTTAGTGATTTGATCGGGGAGCAGTTGGAGCAGTATCGGAAGGAGCACGAAAGCGAACTGAAAGAGTATATGGAAATAAAAGTTTACAGAAAAAACGGCCCTTGCAACATGTAGTTGCAAGGGCGTAAACCGCTTGCGGTTTACGCTTAATGACCTCTTCATGTAGAATTGGAGGCGATAGTGGATGGAACTCAAAGAAAAGCTGGCTGACCTGAGAAAGAAGAAGGGCCTATCCCAAGCTGAATTAGCTGAAGCAATAAATGTATCCCGGCAAGCTATATCCAGGTGGGAGGTTGGGACGGCAATACCATCAGCGGATAACCTCATGTGGCTGAGCAAATTTTATGAGGTATCTATGGATGAATTGATGGACGTTGCTACCGATGATAAACGGCCTACAGATGAAGGACAACAGATTACATCAAAGAAGCCAGTATTTTCAAAGAAAATTGCGATAGTTTTATGTGTGATTGCGGTATTTATTGGTGTTGCTGCTTGGATTGTATTCTCTATCAATAAGAGCCGGGAGAGCAGTGAGATACCACCAGTAAGTATAGGAGAACTGGATTCCTATGATGTTGGGAGTCTGGATCAAGAATATGGCAAATTAGGCAAATTAGAAAAGGAGTAGGAAATGGGAAAGAAAATGAGATTCGCAGTTGCTCTGCTTTTGGTTCTAATTTTTGCTAATAGCGTTGCGTTTGCTGTTGTGGCAGATAACGGAGATTTCCCCGAGCCACTTATTGGAGAAGAAGTAGAGGCAACCGATTTGATTGAGAAAATAGAGATTACATCGGAAAACTGTGTTGAATTAGGGGCCAGTAACGATACATCTCATGTAAAAGAAGAAGTCATAAACCTGTCGGATATGGCGTATGTGGTCTTGGATGACAGCCAAAATGTTATTGATGATAATTTGAGCTATTCAAGAGCTACCACTTCCGTTTCCTGGAGTGTCAAAGCAAATATACTGAAAGAGGCTGATACTACGTTTCCCGTGGAAGCTGGTGAGTGCGTTACCATCAATTGCTCCTATACCCCAAGATGGGCCGATGTAGATTTTGGGTTGATCGCTCCAGATAACAGGTTTTATTATTTGCCTGGAGAAGAAGGAAGTATCAATCGAGCGATTAGAATTGATGAGCGTGGGGAGTATCGCTTTGGTGTCTACAACAAATCCAGCAATACAGTAAGTGTTTCTGGATTTATTGAATATTAGGAAGGTGGGGTGAAAAGAAGAAGCTATAAAGAAACATTAGTTGCAAGTGAAGACATAAGATGAAATGGAGGTCAATATGAAAAAACGTTTATCTGCACTGCTGGCTGGAGTCCTCAGCATTGCCATGCTTGGTTCGGTTTGTGCATTTGCCGCCGAAACCGATGAAATCGCCCCTCGGGTGATTTATCAGGAGGAGACATCCAAAACCAACACAGTATCGTTCGGCAATCATACCTTTGACATTTACACTAATGCCTATCATGGCGGCGGTGTGTGTAACGCTGCGGTTTGGATTTTACCTGATGCTTATGTGCCGGCTGGTACTATGACAGTACAGGCATTTGTCCTGGACCACAATCAAAATGTGATACGGGAGACTAAGCCTATAGAACAAACTAAGTCTAACAATTACGCTGTGGCCCAGACAAATAATGGTCCCTTTATGCCTACATGCTACTTCGGTGGTGTGGTCCAGCTTAAGGACCGTGATGGGAGAGGGTATTCCCCCAGAGTGCCAGGGCTTAAATATGAAAATGGAGAGTTTACGGATATTTACGATACCAGTGGTCTTATCAGGAGCACATCGGAACTGCCTACCAACAATCAAGGGTTGACTTATGGCTCCATACTGGACGGAGATATCCAGAAACCCGACCTGATTGCTGCTGTGGGCATGAATGGAAATGTAGGTTATGCAAAGCGTCAGCAACTCTGCCCTACTTTTTACAACTCTAAGGCTTTTGAGCGATACAATATTCAGTTAGAAGAAAGCAATTACCAAATCCCTCTATATGACCTGGAAGGAAACCAGATCGATTGGTTTGTTTTGGATGACTTTGATGAAGCAGAAGCAAATCCGATTGTCCAAAAGCGCATCCAGGAAATTTCCTCTTTGGATGTTCCAGTGGCTCAGGATATGGGACCTTTGACCGGTTATGAAATTGATCCTCTCTTTGCGCAAGAATTTAGTGGTGGCCTGGTTAATGGAGACTTTCCTAAAAATGCCAAAGGCGAGACGTTTGGTAGCGTATATAATCAATATGTTGCAGGATACGCACCAGATTATATTGCCTGTGTAGGAGACAATGATGTGAGCGGATATATGCGCTACTCTGATCACATTAATCCAAAGAGTGATAGTGTGAATGTGTATGACATGAATGGCAATGTTATCGGCCAGTTTACATTTGACTCCGGAATTTATCGTGGTTGATCGAACGGGGGAAGCACCTTGGATGGGCTTCCCCCGTTTCCTGTTTTAGGTATAGCGGTTTACCCGTTTATATAATGAACGGGTAAACCGCTATACCTTTAGTTTTAGGAATATCTTGACTGCTCCGGAAACTTATGCTATACTAAACGTGGAGGGTTAGATACCGCTGAGATAGCGGAACCAGGCTGGCCGCTGCCGGCCGGCGACCAGGTAGACGTCACCTTCCCACGCTGCTCGTCTGGGCGAGGATAAACAGCTAATTAGGCCCAGAGCGTCCCGGCTCCCAGCTGGGGGTTTAGCATTTGCTAATCAGAAGCCGTACAGGTTTGATACCCCTGTGTGGTGTGCGGGCTTGCCGTAGTAACCTTTGTGAACTGGAAAAGCACACCATTGACCCCGTTGTGAGTAATCCTTTTGAAAGCTCGGGTAAGTAAAACGTATCGTGGCCCTACCCACCCTCTGAACGTGGCCGGTTGCACTGTAAAGATGACCGGAGAGCTGCTCCCTCGGATCAAGGAGCCGACAGAACCCGAACTGCCGTAGATGTTTAATAAATAGGGCTGCACACATAAGCAGGATAAAAAGTGTAGGGAGCTTTCCCAAACCCGTCACACATAAGACGTTAAAAAGTGTACTTTGCCGATTGTCGAGTCTCCGATGGGAGCTGGCAGGAGGCGGCTTGGCTTTAACGAGTTATAGAAAACAAGAGTTATAGAAATGTAGTTTTATATTTATCTGTAAAAATAGAAATTTATATTTATAGATAAATATTATTCTACATACCGAGGAAAGGGGCCGAGATGGGGCGGAGAAACAAATCATACTCGAAAGACCTTCACCAGCAAGCCTATGACCGGCTCACAGGTATGCTGGCCTTTGGCGAAAGCAAGAAGGCGGCGGTGGCCGCTGGGACGGACAGAGATAAGATTTTCTCCATCAGCACCTACAAGGGGTATTGGAAACACACAAAATATTTCATTAAGTACATCAAGGAAAACCATCCAGAGTGTACCACGCTGAAAAGCGCAAAGAAGTATGCCAACGAATGGCTTCAAACACGGGTTGACCAGGGCTTGTCTGCCTGGACTGTCCAGCTTGAGGCGAAGGCCCTGGGTAAGTTGTACGGGATTGCTCCAGACGATGATAGTTACTTTAAGCCGCCCAAGAGAAACCGACAGGACATCAAACGGAGCCGCGGCGACCGGGTGCGGGATCGTCACTTCTCCAAAACGAACAATGACGAGCTGATTAAGTTTTGCCGGGGAACAGGGCTGCGGCGGAGTGAACTGGAGGCCCTGAAGGGGAAAGACCTGGTGACCAGGGCGCAGATCGAGGCCGGTATCGCCAGGATCGAAGCAATCCCCGTTGACAAACGGACGTCCCAGGAATCGAAGCGGCTGGATATGCTGAAGGATACCAGGATGTTTCCGGGGGAGTATTTCACGTTTGTCCGCCAGGGCAAAGGTGGCCGGGAACGGGTGAGCCCCATTATCGGGAAGAACATGGAGCAGATCGTGGCCAGGATGAAGGAGACACCGGCAGAGGAAAAGGTATGGCAGCACGTTCATAAGAGTGCGGATATCCATTCCTACCGGGCCGAGTATGCCACGGCCATCTATAAAGCCCATGCCAGGGCAATCCAGGATATCCCCTATGACAGAGTAAATAAAGGCACCGGGCGGCGGTATCAGAGTGAGGTCTATACCTGTCGGAAGGATGAGGCCGGGAAGAAGCTGGACAAGGCTGCCATGCTGGTGTGCAGCAAGGCCCTGGGCCATAACCGGATCAGCGTTGTGGCCGACAACTACATCCGGGGTTTGTGAGAGGAGGGGAGATGTCATGGCCAGATATGTCAAGCTGGGAACTCTTGGGGGTTATAAGGATGTTCCTGGTGGCCAGTCTGATCCGGAGTGTACTCATGTAATCTTGACCAAGAAAGAGTATGACCAGATTTATAGTGAGAAGGCAAAGGCAGAGCGAGAAGTCAGTAGTACAAAATATGAGGCTGAGAGGGCGATAAACGACGCAAGACGAGGAGCCCAGTATACGGCCCAACAAGCCGCTGCTGAGGCCCAGAAGAAGGTGGAGGCTATGGAGGCCGACCTGGCTGCTGAAAGGGCTGAGAGCGCCCATCAGCGGGCGCTGAACGCCAATTTGCTGCGGATTGCCAAGGAAAGGGCAAACGCTGACAGGAAACTAAAGCCTAAGAAAGAGCATACGGGTTACCTGGTTGTGTTCTCTGGAGAAAAAGAACACCAATTCAAAGACGGGAATAGACGTGTGAAAAGGGTGTTGCTCTGGGAGACGGTGATACAAAGTCCGTATGTGGTGGATTTTCCGGAGGTGCAGATTCGCAAGCAAATCCTGGAGGAGCTGCTTCGGAAGGATGAAGATGGATACCGGCTGATTGATAGGCTGGGGATCAATGGGTATTACGGCAAAGGGTATGGCAGCATGATCGAAGATCGGGAATGGTGTGCAGAGCCTGAGCGGTTCAACATTATGCTGAAGCCGAAATTTCGGGCGAATTTTAGAGCGGGCTATTGGGAGGTTGTCTGTCTCCATACAAAGCCCCTGGGTGTGGTTCCAAAGGATATGAGGGTCTGCTAAAATAGCCTGTCCAGAGGGCTTGAAAAGCCAGGCAGGACAGGCTATAATAATAGCAAAAAATAGGGAAAAAATCTATTGATAATAAACGCCCCCCTAAGCCTAAAAAACGTTACTCTTTTTCTCTCTCGGAAAGGGAGAAAGTCGGAGGGGAAAAGGGGGGTGAGCGGAGG
>OFHM01002246.1_pt1 | contig 11184 bp, 10 predicted proteins | sample 1521311 | NCBI WGS metagenome assembly OFHM01 (sample SAMEA3504083, study PRJEB24116) | mouse gut metagenome | biome: mouse gut; feature: mouse-associated habitat; material: faeces | place: Denmark | collected 2011 | reverse complement strand
ACATGAATACAGAGTTTAACAATTTCGCATTAACAGATTTTAAAAGACGCCAGTGTCTGTAAATAAAAGTATGGTGTGGGTCTGATTGATGAGGCTCGCACCATATTTTTTGCTAATTTTGCGTAAAAATCTGTATTGCACCCCTCTTCTCAACTTTCACAATTTCGCAATGTTATAGAATTATGGAATCAATCAAGACTATTTATAAAATCGGTCACGGTCCTTCAAGCAGCCATACCATGGGACCATTGAAGGCTGCTCAGGAATTCATGAATATGTCGCCTGATGCCGGTTCGCGCCGTGTGACTCTTTACGGATCGTTGGCTGCTACAGGCAAGGGGCATATGACCGATAAGGCTATCCTTGACGAATTGACCAAGTATGCGCCATGTGAGATAGTATGGAAGCCGGATATATTTCTGCCTTTTCATCCGAACGGAATGAAGTTCGAGGCACTTGACTTTGACGGTAAGCCGTATGTCGAACAGACGTTCTACAGTATAGGCGGAGGTGACATACTTAAGGAAGGGGAGACACGTGAGCCCCAGAGAAACGTCTATGATATGCACACCATCAAGGATATTTTGAGGTGGTGTGAGAAGTCGGGCAAGAGTTATTGGGAATATGTCGATCAATGCGAGGATTCGGATGTGTGGGACTATCTTTATCAAGTGTGGACTGTGATGAAGGAGGCTGTGCTGCGAGGCATTGAGGCCGAAGGGGTGCTTCCCGGCGGTCTTGGAGTCCGTCGTAAGGCTGTGAGTTATTATGTTCATGCTGCCGGTTACAATAATAGCCTTAAGAGCCGGGGGCTGCTGTATGCATATGCTCTTGCCGTGAGTGAGAGAATGCATCGGGAGGAAAGATTGTCACCGCACCTACCTGTGGCTCCTGCGGCATAGTTCCGGCTGTACTTTATCATCTTCATACATCCAAGGATTTTTCTGAGAAGAGGATACTTAGGGCGTTGGCGACTGCTGGACTGTTTGGGGCTGTGGTCAAACATAATGCATCAGTGTCAGGTGCAGAGGTGGGCTGTCAGGGTGAAGTGGGTGTCGCTTGCGCTATGGCGGCAGCCGCAGCATCTCAATTGTTTGGCGGTACACCTGCTCAGATAGAGTATTCGGCAGAAATGGGACTGGAACACCATCTGGGGCTTACGTGTGATCCGGTGTGCGGACTGGTTCAGATCCCATGCATAGAGAGAAATGCCTATGCAGCTGCCCGAGCCTTGGATGCCAATCTGTATTCCGCGTTTTCCGATGGCAAGCATTCGGTTAGTTTTGACCGTATAGTGGAAGTCATGAAGCAGACAGGCCATGACCTTCCGTCGCTCTATAAGGAGACATCACAGGGTGGTTTGGCAGTCATAAACTGACCCTTTTGCTTCCGACAATTTCAGAATGATCAACAACTGATATTTGAAACTGTTGTTGATCGTTTTGATAATTGTCGGAGGTTATCAATCATAGAATGGGATGGAAAATTTTTCTATTAAATCATATGGCTGAATAGAAAATAATAAAATTATTGTGAATTTGAGGTGATGGATGATAATTTTGAATAAAATAGATAGTTGGTTGTGGCTTTTTGATAGGAAAATGTGTATATTTGCGGAAACTTTTAATGAGCTATTTAGTTTTTAGTACAATTAGTAACATATGGCAAGCGTGAAGTTTGCCGGAATCAGCATAAACAATTTCTAAGTATCGCAGTAAGTCAGATGAACAATGACCAGATTAAGGTGATGTTTGCTGAAGAAGAGCATTGCAAGTATGCCGGGCAAATAGTCGACCTCATCTATGAATCAGCTCTCCAGCGTGGCACAGGCATTGCCCGCAGATCGCCGGAGTATATCGCTCAAAAGATTAAGGGCGGTAAGGCTGTAGTTGCTCTCTGTGATGACCGTCTAATCGGATTCAGTTACATAGAGAGCTGGGAACATGGTGATTATGTGGCCACCTCAGGCCTCATTGTCGATCCTGAGTTCCGACGATTGGGGCTGGCAGCACGTATCAAGGCTAAGACTTTCGAGCTTGCGAGACTTAGATTCCCGTTTGCTAAGATTTTCTCTATCACCACGTCGCTGCCAGTCATGAAACTCAATTCCAATATGGGTTATAAACCGGTGACATTCTCCGAGCTCACTACTGACGAGGAGTTCTGGCAGGGATGCAAGGGATGTGTCAATTATGACATCCTTCAGCGCAACAATCGTCGCATGTGTCTGTGCACAGGCATGTTGTTTGACCCCAAGGCAAAGATGGAGCGTCCGTCCAAGAGCCGTCCCTATTGGATGTGGATAAAGAACAGGGTGTCCAAACTGTTCCATAAATAAAAATTGTTTTTGAAAATCTTGTAAACGACCATAAAATGAAAAAGAAAGTAGTTCTCGCCTTCAGTGGCGGTCTTGACACATCGTTTGCCGCCAAGTATCTTTCTGAGGATCTTGGCTATGAAGTACACACAGCTATAGCCAATACCGGAGGATTCAGCACTCAGGAACTTGAGCTTATCGAGAAACGAGCCATGGCTTTAGGCGCAGTGTCACATGCCTCTCTTGATGTTACTAAGGATTATTACGAAAAGAGTATCCGCTACATGATCGCTGGAAATGTGCTCCGTAACGGCACTTATCCTATTTCGGTGTCTTCGGAACGTATATTCCAGGCAATTGCCATTATAGAGTATGCCAAGAAGATAGGGGCCGATGCGGTGGCTCACGGTTCTACAGGAGCTGGTAATGATCAGGTGCGTTTTGACCTTACATTTCAGATTCTTGCGCCTGAGATTGAGATAATCACACCTACTCGTGATATGACCCTCACACGTGAATATGAGATAGACTATCTGCGCAGTCACGGCATTGATGCGGACTATAAGAAGATGGAGTATTCCATCAACAAGGGGCTGTGGGGTACCAGCATAGGAGGTAAAGAGACGCTCCACTCCGGACAGACCCTCCCTGAAAGTGCTTATCCGAGCCAGGTGACCGGACAAGGTGAGGAGAGAATGACCCTGACATTTGACAAGGGAGAGGTTGTGGCTGTAAACGGCAAGATGTATGATGACCGTATTGAGGCTATCCGGGAGGTGGAACGCCTCGGTTCACGCTACGGCATAGGACGTGATATGCACATAGGTGACACTATAATAGGCATCAAGGGACGTGTTGGGTTCGAGGCTGCCGGTCCCATACTTATTATAGCCGCTCATAAGATGCTTGAGAAACATACTTTGACCAAATGGCAGCAATACTGGAAGGACCAGATAGGCAACTGGTATGGTATGTTCCTGCACGAGTCGCAGTATCTTGAGCCGGTGATGAGGGACATGGAGGTGTTTCTTGAGAATTCACAGCGTAATGTGAGCGGCACTGTAGAGGTGACTCTCCGTCCGCTCGGTTATACTCTAGTGGGTGTGGATTCTCCGTTTGATCTTATGAAAACCGATTTCGGTGAATATGGCGAGGTCAACAAAGCTTGGAGTGCCGATGATGTGAAAGGCTTTACCAAGATACTTGGCAACCAGATGAAGATATATCACAATGTTCAGAGCAGGAACGGCAAAGAAGAATAGTTATACATTATGATCAGAGCCGGAATAATCGGTGGGGCGGGTTACACTGCCGGGGAGCTCATGAGGCTCCTCATCAACCACCCGGAGGTGGAGGTGGCTTGGGTCCATTCCACAAGCAATGCCGGAGTCCCTTTGGCTGATGTTCATGAGGGACTTATCGGGGAGACTGACATGAGATTTGCCGAAACGTTTGACCTCAATGCCTGCGATGTGGTGTTCATGTGCCAGGGGCATGGGTTCAGCCGTAAGTTTTGGGAAGATAACGAGTTGCCTGAGGATCTTAAGGTTATTGATCTTGCACAGGACTATCGTGATGAATCGGACGGCTATGTGTATGGACTGCCCGAACTCAGGCGGAATGAAGTGGAGCTTTGCCGTAAGCTCGCCAATCCCGGATGCTTTGCCACAGCTGTACAGCTTGCTCTGCTTCCACTTGCTCAAGCCGGTTTGCTTGAAGGCGAGGTGCATGTCACCGGTATTACCGGATCTACAGGAGCAGGAGTGAAGCCCGGAGCTACAACTCATTTCTCATGGCGTAACAATAATATATCTGTTTACAAGGCATTTGAGCATCAGCATCTCAAGGAGATAAAGATGACCCTCTCCGGATTGCAGGGAGGCAAAGACCCGGACATAAGTTTTATACCGGTGCGTGGCGATTTCGCCCGAGGCATATTCGTTATGGCTGACATAACCACCGGAATGGAGATCGGTGATTTAACTAAACTCTACAAGGAGTTTTATGCCGGTGCGGCGTTCACTTTTGTTTCAGACCGGCCTGTCGATCTAAAGCAGGTGGTCAATACCAATAAATGTGTCATCTCGCTCGAAAAGCATGGAGACAAGCTCCTTGTGCTGTGTGCTATCGACAACCTTCTTAAGGGGGCATCCGGTCAGGCGGTTCATAATATGAATCTTATGTTCGGATTGCCTGAGAGAATGGGTCTTGCGCTGAAGCCTTCGGCGTTCTAATACATTACAGTATCATGACATTATTTGATGTATATTCATTATATGATATAGAACCGGTCAGGGGTGAAGGATCATACGTCTTTACTGCTGACGGCACACGTTATCTCGACCTATATGGCGGTCATGCCGTGATATCCATAGGTCATGCTCATCCATTGTATGTAAAGGCGGTGAGCGAACAGGTGGCACGTCTAGGATTCTACTCCAATTCGGTCAAGAACACTCTGCAACAGCAGCTTGCTGATCGTCTCGGACGTATGAGCGGTTATAGCAGTTATTCCCTGTTCCTGTGTAATTCTGGGGCGGAGGCTAATGAGAATGCTATTAAGCTGGCATCTTTTGCCACCGGACGAAGTAAAGTCCTGGCTTTTGACAAAGCTTTTCATGGGCGTACGTCGGGGGCGGTAGCCGTCACAGACAATCCTAATATACAGGCTCCGTTCAATGCCACAGACAATGTGGTGTCCGTCGGGCTTGGCGATATAGCGGCAGTTCGCGAAAGGCTCTCCGGCATGGAGTTTGCAGCAGTGATAATCGAGGGGATCCAGGGTGTTGCCGGGATCCGTATGGTTGATGATGACTTTCTGCGCCAGTTGCGCACCGTGTGCGACAATACCGGCACATTGCTCATTCTTGACGAGATACAGTCGGGCTACGGACGTACAGGAAACTTCTTTGCCCATCAGCATGCCGGTGTGCGTCCCGACATGGTGACATGTGCCAAGGGCATAGCCAATGGTTTCCCTATGGGTGCTGTTCTAATATCGCCTTCCATAGAAGCGAGGAAAGGGATGCTTGGCACTACATTCGGTGGCAATCATCTTGCATGTGCCGCTGCTATAGCTGTGCTTGATGTGATGGCTGAGGAGCACTTGGTGGAGAATGCTGCTGAGGTGGGTCAGTACCTTATTGACAGTCTGCATGCGATGGCAGAGCGTAACAGTGAGATCGTGGATGTGCGCGGACGTGGGCTTATGATAGGTATTGAGATCAGAGGCCAGGCTGCGGCGTTGCGTCGGAAACTGCTTTTTGAAGGGAAAATTTTCACAGGAGGTGCCGGTGAGCATACTGTACGTCTCCTTCCAGCTCTTGGTTTAAATAAAGATCAGGCCGATGAGTTCCTGAGAACATTTGAAGAATTTATAAAAACTGCTCAATCCTCATGAATTATGAAAAAATTCACAAATGTCAGTGATATAGGACCTCTTGACATAGCTGTCAGAGAGGCTCTCGAAATCAAGTCCGACAAGTTCGGTTTCACGCAACTGGGTAGGAACAAGACTCTGTTGATGATATTCTTTAACTCTTCGCTCCGTACCCGTCTGAGTACTCAGAAAGCAGCGATGAACCTGGGCATGAATGTAATGGTGCTTGATGTCAACCAGGGGGCATGGAAACTTGAGACTGAACGCGGAGTGGTGATGGATGGCGATAAGGCTGAACATCTGCTTGAAGCAATCCCTGTGATGGGATCGTATTGCGATATGATAGGGGTGCGGTCGTTTGCCGGTCTTAAGGACAAGGCAGAGGATTATGAGGAACGTGTGATAAACCAGTTCATAGAATATTCGGGGCGTCCGGTGTTCTCAATGGAGGCTGCTACTCGTCATCCACTTCAAAGCTTTGCCGATCTGATAACGATTGAAGAGTTCAAGACCAAGAAACGTCCCAAAGTGGTTATGACATGGGCTCCGCATCCGCGTCCTCTCCCTCAGGCTGTGCCTAATTCGTTTGCCGAGTGGATGAACGCCACCGATTATGAATTTGTCATCACACATCCTCATGGTTATGAGCTTGCTCCGGAGTTTGTAGGAAATGCCTATGTGGAGTATGATCAGTGCAAAGCTCTTGAGGGGGCTGACTTCGTGTATGCCAAGAACTGGTCGGCATATGCCGGTGACAATTATGGCAAGGTGCTATCGACCGACCGGGCATGGACTGTCGATTCTGAAAAAATGGGACTTACTGACAATGCATTCTTTATGCATTGCCTCCCTGTAAGACGCAATATGATTGTTACTGACGAGGTGATTGATTCGGACCGTTCGATAGTTATCCCGGAAGCGGCAAACCGTGAGATATCCGCCCAGGTAGTTATAAAACGACTTCTTGAGAGCCTATGACTATGGACCGGGATATAAAGGTGGTAAAGATTGGTGGCAATATTGTCGACAATCCGGATGCTTTGGCGCGGTTTCTAAGGGATTTTACGGCTCTTGAAGGGCGCAAGATTCTGGTGCATGGAGGGGGCAAAGAGGCTACACGCCTTGGTGCTCGTCTGGAGATACCGTCAGTTATGATCGACGGACGGCGTGTCACCTCACGTGACACACTCGATGTGGTGACAATGGTGTATGCCGGTCTGGTCAATAAGCGTATTGTATCGCAGCTTCAAGCCATCGGCTGTAACGCTGTCGGACTGAGCGGGGCTGACGGAGATTCCATAAGGTCTACCCGCCGCAGTCCTCAGCCTGTCGACTATGGTTATGTTGGCGACATTAATACGGATGGTGTCAATGTCTCTCTGATAGGGTCATTGCTTGATGCGGGACTGACTCCTGTGTTCTGTGCAATAACCCACGACGGCAACGGTTCTTTACTCAATTGTAATGCCGATTCCGTAGCCTCGGCTGTTGCGATAGGCATGTCGGCTGTTGCGCCGGTCGACCTTATATACTGTTTTGAGCAACCGGGGGTGATGAGGGACATATGTTGTCCGGAATCGCTGATTGCACACATCACCGCTGAAAGTTATTCGGCGTTGAGGAGTAACGGTACCGTGGGTCAGGGAATGATACCTAAACTTGATAACTCATTCCGCGCTATAGATGCCGGGGTGAGAAGTGTTATTATCAAGCATGCCTCCAATCTTAACAATGATACAGGTACTGTGCTGTCAAAATGAATGTAGATAAAGAGATCGCATTGCTGCAACAGCTCGTGGCAGTCCGCTCCTTCTCACGAGAGGAGGATGGGACTGCCACGGTGATATATGATTATCTCTCAGAGTCGGGAATCTCTCCTGAGAGATATGGAAATAATGTGTGGGCAGTATCTGACGGATTTGATCCTGCTCTGCCTACACTGATGCTCAATTCGCATCACGATACAGTCCGTCCTGCCGGCAGTTATACCAGGGATCCTTTTTCTCCGGATATTGAGGATGGTGTGCTGTATGGTCTGGGCAGTAATGATGCCGGGGCTTCAGTGGTGTCGCTTATAAGGACATTTATCGACAACCGTTCCCGCCGGTTGCCTTACAATCTTCTGCTTGGTATCACGGCTGAGGAGGAGGTGGGTGGAGAGAACGGCATGCGAGCATTTCTTCCTATGCTTGCAGGTAAAGGCATTGACATCGCCTGTGCTATAGTCGGGGAGCCTACTGCGATGCAGCCTGCTATAGCCGAGCGCGGACTTGTGGTGCTGGACTGTGTTACGTCAGGTGTCACCGGTCATGCTGCGCGAGGGGAGGGTGTCAATGCTATTTACCGTGCCATGGAAGATATAGAGTGTGTGCGTTCATTCCGTTTTCCGGTGGAGTCGCAGGTGCTTGGTCCGGTGAGCATGAATGTCACTCAGATCAATGCCGGTTGGCAGCATAACGCTATTCCTGATGAGTGCATATGGGTAGTGGATATACGCACCACCGATGCCTGCTCCAATGAGGAGCTGGTGGATATGTTGCAGTCTCAGGTGAAGTGGAGTGTATTGACTCCGCGTTCCACACGCGTGAGGGCTTCGGTCATATCGGAGACCCATCCGCTCGTGACGGCGGCAATGAGGATGGGGCGGATTCCGTTCGTATCCCCGACTACGAGCGATATGTCGCTCATGTATAATATCCCTTCACTTAAAATAGGCCCCGGAGAATCATCGCGCAGCCATACTGCCGATGAATACATACGCATCGAAGAGATCCATGAAGCGATAGTGATTTATAATAACATACTGAACGATATAATTATATGAAACTTTGGAGCAAAGGCTTCGAGCCTGACAGAATGATAGAGGAATTTACTGTGGGTCGTGACCGCGAGCTTGATCTGCGCCTTGCGCGCTACGATGTGCAGGGCTCTATGGCTCATATACGTATGCTTGAGAGCATAGGGCTGTTGAAAAAAGATGAGCTTGACTTGCTTATCGAGGCTCTTGAGGATATTGCCGATGTTATAGAGCGTGGCGACTTTGTGATAGAGGAGGGTGTTGAGGATGTGCATTCCGAAGTGGAGTTCATGCTCACAGCCAGGCTTGGTGACATTGGCAAAAAGATTCATTCCGGCCGTTCGCGCAATGATCAGGTGCTTGTTGACCTCAAGCTCTTTATGCGTGACGAGATCAGGCATATTGCTGAGGCTGTCAACCGACTGTTTGACCGGCTTCAGGCTTTGAGCGAGGAGCATAAGGACAAGCTTATGCCCGGATACACCCATATGCAGGTGGCTATGCCCTCGTCATTCGGATTATGGTTCGGAGCATATGCCGAATCATTGGCTGACGATATGCAGATGCTTGTGGCTGCATATAATGTTGCCAATCAGAATCCGCTCGGCTCAGCTGCCGGATATGGATCTTCGTTCCCTCTTGACCGGGAGATGACCACGCGCCTGCTCGGTTTTGAGACTTTGCATTACAATGTCGTTGCCGCGCAGATGTCCCGAGGTAAGACGGAGCGTGCTGTGTCGATGGCTATTGCCTCGATAGCATCTACGCTCGGACATCTGGCAATGGACGTGTGCATGTGGATGTGCCAGAACTTCGGTTTCGTTTCGTTCCCTGACAATCTTACCACCGGTTCTTCAATTATGCCTCATAAGAAGAATCCTGATGTATTTGAGATAATGCGCGGTAAGTGCAACCGTCTTCAGTCGGTACCGAATGAGATTGCCTTGCTTACTGCCAATCTGCCTCTCGGATATAATCGTGATCTGCAATTGCTTAAGGATATTATTTTCCCGGCAACCACAGAACTTATAGAGTGCCTGGATATGGCTGAGTTTATGTTGGGGCATATACTCGTCAGAGATGGCATAGTGGATGATTCGCGGTATGACTATCTGTTTACGGTCGAGGAGGTCAACCGCCTTGTGCTTGACGGAATGCCGTTTCGCGAGGCATACAAAAAGGTTGGTCTTGAAGTTCAGAATGGCTCCTATTCTCCGTCACGTAACGTCCGTCATTCCCACTCCGGAAGCATCGGTAACCTGTGTAATGACCGGATTGCCGAAAAATTCCGTTCGATAGCTTCTAAAATAAAGTAGAGTTACGTATCCGATACCAACAGTCCCCTCAGAAATGCAATGCATTCCTGAGGGGACCTCCACAGAGCGTCAGTACGAAGCTGCGCTTTTGTATATCTTGCGCTCTTCAGTGTAAATTAATTTAGTTCTCTCATGTAAATTAAAAATGGTGACATAGATCGTATTAAGTCATATGTATAAGTAAGGTATATCACCGTGTTAGATTATGGTAAGAAGATACTTTTGCTTAAACGATTTGTCACGGTAACGTCAAGGCAAGAGCATGACCGCACGCCAATCGGAAGACGTGATAAATCATATAAGCAGAAACGTATCGGATTGTAGAAGTGTACAAATGTCAGGGATGTAGACGTCTATGTACAATTGTGGAGAAGAGGAGAATTTTCAGTTGTGGTTTGTCTGTGGTTTGTGTTTTGGGATTGTAAGTGAGTTTTTGTTATATGGAATAAAGAGCTGGGGCTCTTTTGGGGTAGATCGCCGATGAGGGGATACGGCGATAAAGGAACAGGATATTTATAGAAGATATAAATTGAGTGTTTATAAAAAATATAAATATTGACGAAAGTACTGCGCTTCAGTGACGGTGTTGTAGAGTTCTTATGCGCTAATACATACTTAAAAAAGATCGTGACACTGATAAATCACTTTCATCAGGTCACGACAAAGGTAACAGTTTAATTTTTAAAAACCAAATATTGTTGCAAATATTTGAGAAAAAAATTAAATATTAATGAAATTTTGGTGAAAAAATCAATTGAGCTGAATGTTTCTCAACAATGAATATTTAACCGTATATTCTCAGAATGCGACCGATTTCATTGTCAGACCGGTGGTCTCTTGAAGTCCGAAAAGCAGGTTCATCGTATGTACTGCATTCCCGGCAGCTCCTTTAAGCAGGTTGTCGATCACTGCTGTTATAAGAAGTTTGCCGTCGATCTTGTCAAGATGGATGATACACTTATTTGTATTGACCACATCCTTAAGGTCGGGTATTTTAGATGTGATGAATGTGAAATTGTGATCATCGTAGTAGTCTTGGTAAATCTTGATTATCTGGGCGAGCTCCAGAGGGCATTCCAGATAGGTCACAGCCATGATGCCTCGCGAGAAAGCTCCGCGTACAGGCACCATATTGAGTTGCGACCGGAAACTTTGCTGCATGGCAGAGAGGGTCTGAATTATCTCAGGTTCCTGTGTGTGGCGGAACGGACGGTACACCACCATGTTGTCATTGCGCCATGCATAGTGGTTTGTGGGGCGTGATTCGGCTCCTTCGCTTGTGGCTCCTGTGATTACAGTGGTGTGAATGTCCGAATTAAGCAGGAGGTTCTTGGCAAGGGGGATGAGCGACAGTTCCACTGCCATGGCAAGGCAT
>OFHM01002242.1_pt1 | contig 11204 bp, 9 predicted proteins | sample 1521311 | NCBI WGS metagenome assembly OFHM01 (sample SAMEA3504083, study PRJEB24116) | mouse gut metagenome | biome: mouse gut; feature: mouse-associated habitat; material: faeces | place: Denmark | collected 2011 | reverse complement strand
CGAAGAAAGGGTTTCATGAATGGTATAAATATGTATATGACGAATATCTGGATATCGTGATCTGTCCGGAATACAAGAGCCTGCTGTACAGCACAACCAACCGGAAAGGTTACAGTGCAATATCAGTGTGCCACATGTGGAACAAGGCATTTATGCACGGAGAGCAGGGGATGCCAGAAAACAGTGACGCGTCATATCTGGGGGGATTACATAGAACAGGCGGAAGACATACGGCATTCACCACAGGGAAAAGAAAGCTACCGCCTCAGGTCGCAGACGATCGAGAGGGTATTTGCCGACGCAAAAGAAAAATACGGAATGCGGTATACGCCTTACCGTGGACTAAAAAGAGTCAGTATGTGGGTAAGGCTGAAATATGCTGCCATGAACCTGAAGAAACTGGCGATGTGGAAGTGGAAAGCCGCTTACCGCCGATTTTTTATCACAATAAGTGTCTCTGTTTTAAAAAGAACCCCTGCTGCGCTTCTGCATAACAGGGGTTCTTTGACAGTCTGGCACTCAGATTCTATATAATATAGCAGAGTCTGAGTGTTATGTATAATTACATAAATTTGCTTGGTTACAAATATAATTTCACAACCATTCTGATTTTTGGCGTTTAGACATTTCCCATTGATTGTTCCATGTTGTCATTTTCAAATTACAATAGCGACAAAATGATTTTGGTTTAAAAATATATTTTTTTATTTCTTTTATAGATTTTATTTGATTTAACAGAAGATAATCATTATTTTCATGTTTAAATTCCATACCAAAACGCTTATTGATTATACTAATGTAAGCTGATTGGGAACAAGAATATATTTTCCCTTCTCGTAATTGCAGATAAATACCACCGCAATAACATATGAAATAATTTTTGAATGGATTTTGTTTGCCTTGGTCATCTAATACTATATGTCGAAAATTTGGAATTATATTATCCCCGTAAAATGTCATTTGAATATTTTTATTTTTTACAAAGGTCATAAGTTCATTATAATTTATGTTTATAGGATATTTTGTAATAGATATAATGATATTATTTCTTTGGCAAACATCCCAAAATTTTTGAGACATTTTCTTAATAATTATACCATTACTTATAAGAACAATATTTATATCCGAAAAGTATGTTCTGCTTAATTCAATTATCTCCGTAATATACGGATGTAAGAGAGGTTCCCCGCCCATTAATCTAAGGGTACTGAAAAAAATAAGCCCACGATTTTTAATATTGTTATAATATTCTTCCAGTTTCTCTAAAGATATATAAAACTCATCTGCGACCGGTGCATAATGAGAACAACTTTTGCAGTTTAAGTTACAATGGTCTGTTACATGTAATTCTAATGTTTTATTATGAAACAAACGTTTAATTAGTATTTTTATCAATTTAACAAATTACCTCACTCCCCAAAAGTCAAAAATACGATTATTGTCAATATAGTCAATTAAAATATGCATGTCAAAATTGTGAGCAATTATTTCAAATATATATTTCAGGTATTTTTTTTGTATATATGAATCAGTTTCTTTATGAATCATCATAGACAGAAGAGATTTTATGCAGCGTTCTAAGAATGAATAATATTCTTTTATATAATTATCCATTAAATTATCTTCTTCTAAAATTCTTTTGATTTGTATTAACGTGTCAAAACAGTTATCTATAAGATTTTTTGAAAAAACATGTGTGACGGAATCAGTACGCTGATAATAATGATAATAAGTATCAGGTACTAAACTAACTCGTTTCGCATGGAGGCACGCAAAAAAGGAGAAAAAATCATCTTGAAAGCTTCGGTTCGAATTAAATTTAATTTTATTATCAATAATAAAAGTTCTATTGTATATCTTATTATTAACAATAGGAGTAATAAAAGAATTAAAATTTTCAGATTTTGTTAATAATTTCAAAGCATATTTTCCTGTTATACAATTATGAATTTGATATTTATAGCGAATATGGCCAGATATAAAATTGTTAAACTCATCTTTAATACCACATATTGCAATATCACTATTGTCATTTTTAATAAAGGACATGAGGCTATAATAGAAATCACTGTCTATCCAATCATCTCCATCCACAAATCCAATATAGGCTCCATTTGCATAATTAATTCCTAAATTTCTTATATCTCCTACACCTATATTTTTACTCATAAAATGGGCTGATACTTCAGGATGGCATTTTTCATATTCATGAATTATACTGGCAGAATTATCAGTTGAGGCATCATCAATAATAATTATTTCTTTGTTTTTAAATGATTGATTTATTATTGAATCTAAACATAATTTCAAATGATTTTGGACGTTATATACAGGTACTATTATACTTAATTCTGGCTTATTATTCATTATTAATGCTCCTATTTATAGATAAATAATTTAATAATGGATAACTTTCAATTATCCATACACATTATAAAACATTTTATCCCGTCCGCTATCATCATTCACCCTCAAAAACTCAGCCTCGACAACAGCAAAACCAGTCCCGACGAAGCGATATCGCTCATCACATTACAGAAAAAGCTCTCCTTATTTCTTGCCAGAAATCCCTTCAGCCCTTTCTCATCTCTTCTCTCCGCATAATCCAGCCCTTTTTTAGCGAGCGCAAATGAATTTTCATTCCCTGCCAGATCAGCCAGCCTTATATTCAAGAACTTTTTCAGTTCCTCCCAATCTTTCTCCCGCAAAAGTTCCTCTTCCCCTTCATGTATCACTGTCATCAGATTATTATCACCTATCTGCATATTTCGGGCATTGATATCCCCGTTTATCTTAAATCCCATTTCTTTTATCTCCTCGTAATGTTCATATTATTGCCCTCTCCCATCTGCATCGCCTCTATCTTGCAGTTTTCCATATTTACCGCATAACCTGCACCCGAATTGATGCAATTTATAATAACGTCCATAACTTCAATCGTAAAATCATGATTGCTGCTGTAAAGATAAATATCCTGCCCGGAATTTAAATTCAATTTTAAATATTCCCCAAGCCCCTGATTGTGCTGGTATATTTTATATAGCAGCCATACGGCAATGACTATCAAAGGCAGACCGACCACCGCTCCAATACCCGTACATGACAAAGCGATCCCAATAACGATCATAATAAACAAATTTTTATCGTACGGCTTTTTCGCTTCATTCACCACGCTGATTCTGGATATATTACATAACGGTATCACCGTCTCATTATAAATAAACACATTTTGATTTACTTTCAGTTCCCTTGTAACTATTTTTTCTTCCTATTCCCTATATTTATTTTCGGTAAATTCATGACTCTTTCTCCTTGTGTGTTTTATACCATATTTAGATTCCTCATTTTTATTCAGCAATATAATTATGGTAAATTTTTCTTGTTTTATTCATTATACAAAATACTATCTTTATTGACAATATTTTTTTGAAACCCATGTCTTGTGAAGCAGCAGCAAAAATATGGATAATCTTGTATTATCCGTCGTAAAGTAGCAAAAACCTGGAAACATTTATAAATTTTGAACAAAAGCGATAAGAGAAGGGAAAATTTATGTACAAAGCCAGCATAATTGTAACTATCAGCAATGAATATGCATTAACAGAAAACTTTTTTAAGAATTTATTTCAGATTATCAATGACGATATCAATATTTTTACCGTTGTTGACGGGGAAACAGATGTTAAAACCGTACGTTTTTTGCAGGAATTGCAAAATAATCATTCCAATATTTCCGTTATTTTTGAGAATGAAAACCTCGGTTTTTCTAAAGCCAATAATATCGGTGCGTTTCGATCCGAATCCCCGTATTTAATTTTCCTGAACTCCGATACATTTCCTGTCGATGATGCTTTATATAAAATGATAAAATTTATGGACAGCTCCCCGGATACAGGAGTTGCCCAGGGACTTATTTTATATCCCCAAAGCAATCTTGTTCAAAGTGCCGGTCATATATTTGGATTTTATAAGACGACACATGTTTTTGATGGTTTGGAACAGGAGAACCCCGTTGTACAGAAAACGGCAGAACGCCAGGCTCTTGCATCCGGTTTTTATATAACGCGCCGCCAGCTCTTTGTGGCGGAAAAAGGTTTTGATGAACTGTTTTACAATGCATGGGAAGGGCTGGAGTACTCTCTGAAAATCCATGCCAGAGGTTATAAATGCATGTATTACCCCGAAGCCAAAGCCTACCATGTAAAAGGCTCCGGGCGCAACCGCCGGTTTCGTGATGAATCCTATCAGACAGGATATTTTTGGCATCGATGGGGCGAAAAAATCAGGATAGATCTCCCTGATATATATCGTTTGCAGTTGCAGGAGGAAGACTATAAATATCAGTATCTTCTTGTGAATGGAAGTTCGATAAGAGAGGATATCTGGTCGATTCTCCTGAAGGAGATTCCATTTCACATGATAGGGCAATATCACATTGAAAAATCAATGTCTAAAAAAGCAATATCGCTTGAGGATTCTGTACCTGCGTCTTTTTTGCAGAGCCGGACAAGCCTTTTGTTTGTAGTCGATAATTTCAGGGATATTATCAATAATTATCGGGTTTTTAATTATAGGCATTCTTTTAGACCGCATGATATGATCCTTGATCTTCATGGTAATGTGAAATATCCATCCGAATAATTACCATACTCTCGGATCCAGATAAAAGCAGGCATTGCTATTTTTATCCTGATGCATGCAATAAAGTACTGCCTTCTGCTTTATACGGGGACATTGGCTATTGTCAATAATTGTCTGGTAGGAAGTTCCTGATAGTTCGGAATTCTTATAGGACATAGGAACTTTATACAAAAACGACTCTATCATACTGCAGAGGTATTGTATCCGCTCATCATTTTTCATGATAGGGGATGCTTCTGCCTCCAGTAAATACTTTTTTGCCTCCGCAAATTGTCCTTTCAAAATATAACACACGGCTAGTTTTAAATGGCATTTATAATATTGAATCCAGTATTGATTTTCAAACAGCTTCTCCTGCGCAAGCAATAACTGCTGGGTACTTCCTTTTCCAATAAGGCATTTGACATATTGAATTTCACATAAGCAATCAAAATGTCGCCTTTTTTCAGAAGCAGTTTGAAAATAGGAGTCTGCAATCTGTAAATATTGCAAAGCCAGAAACAGATTCATATGGTAAATCCCTTTGGCATAATCCATAAAACTATAGCCAATATGTTCACACGAGCGAAATCTGACAGCTGATTTTAAATTTTTCCGCAGCCAGTCACCCGCCAGCTTTACATGATCCAGTGCAAGATACGTCACCATCATACGGTTGGCGGCAGTCAAATAGGCACGATAGGGCAAATGAATGATCTCGGATTTTAATTCCATCCAGTCTTTGCGGAAATTGTTAATTTCTTTTGGCAGACTCTGAAAACTTTTGAACCCCCAATACGCTGCATCAATTTTTTCAGAGGCGGCATTAAAATATAATGCGGTTTTTGCCTTTGCATGGTAACTATCTGTAATTTCGCGAAAAATCTTTTGCGCGTTTTTGCTTGCGTCACAATGCATGTAGCTGAATGCTAAATAATATTTTATATAATTTGATTTTTCGTTTTCCTTTACATAAAAGCTCTTTCCCTCCATCAATGCTTCGCATAAAAATACAACTTGGCTGTACTGGTTTTCTCTGAATTTCAATTCGATGGATTGAAAAACGGATTCGAAATATTGGCAGTAATATTCAGAATAATGGCTCATTAAGGAACATTGATAAATTTCCCTGCGGCCAGGATCCATATCCATAAATTTATGGATATAGCCGGTCAGAGCTTTTTTATGCTGATTAAGAATGGATGCCGGCATTTCCCGATCCCATTTTTCATAGTTGGGAAACACGTAATCATTTTTTATTATAATAAATTGTCTGTCATAAATCCTGTTTAAATCCGCCTCATTTATCTCTTCCAGAAAATAAACGGGTATCCCTTTTTGTACGAAACAAACCAGTATAAGAATCATGCTTTCAAAAGCAAAACTGCCTCTGATATATTGCAGCGCGGATGTTTGAAAGTCATCGATGTAATAGTTCTTAACATCCTGTATAGTACGATCACCGCGGACATCCCGCAGGAAAGAATATAACAGCCCTGGGTATTTTAAATAGTGGTTCGGCGGTACAATTTCATTTAACTCATCAATGCAGAACGGGAGAGCTTCATTGATTGCCCTAAGGATTTCGGTATTATCAATATAATCTAAAAATATATTTTCTATATGCGGAATGTTCATTTGATTTCTGCTGGTCAATACAAATGAAATCTTTTGCAGCGGATCAAATGCGCGGAATACCGCTTCCAATATACAGCAGTTATCGGAGTCCAGCAAATGTATATTGTCAAGAAAATAAGTTTTTTCATACGCAAAACTCTGATTTATCTGAAACAGGCTTTTGGTATTTGAAAAAACGGAACCCATTAATATATTCTTAACCAGCAGGTAGTCCTCACCCTGTAGTGCCTGAATGATTGCTTGAATATTATTGGGGCTGAAAAACGAATTTTTTGCATTGTTTTTCTTGCAATAATTCGAAAGAGCCTTCGCGCTCATACTTAAATTGTAGTAGTCAAATGCCAGGGTAAAAATAATCCTGCATATATCTGCAATATCAGATTCCTGGCCGTTAAAATTCACATAAATAATGTGCCGATTCTCTTGCGCGTTTTTTAAAAGATCATTTTTTAAATTATTCAGAATCCAACTCTTCCCTGAACTTTGCGGGCCGTATAAATTATAAATTTTTTTATAATTCGATTTTATACCTGTTTCAATCGTTATATAACTTTGTACTTGATTTTGGTATAATTCTCCAAGAACAGCAAATTTCAAACTATATTTCCTGCAATCATTCCTTTTATCGTCTAATATATAATATATATGAAGCGGATATTCTTCATCCACACGAAATCTTTCCCCTGTTTGGGCAATATCCAGCGAAAAGGACATGATCTCCGGCAAGGCATCCCCTTGATATAATAAATGATCATTGCAGTAAAGCGTTAAAGGCTTATCGCCGAAGCCGACCGCAATAAATTCGCCTTCTATCGTATAGCATTTGGATAGATATAGCGGATATAGCTCCTGGTCTTCCCATACATTATCTATCGTATAAGAATCGCTTTTACAAATCAGGCGAATGCACTGCAATGTAACGTTTGGAGCAGAAGGCTCGGTAAATGAGATCGGTTCTTTGAAAAATCTCCGTTCCACATCGGGATGCTTTTTTACCCAATAGGATAATGCATAACCATCTATAAAAGAAATTTGTTTTATTGCAGAAAAATAATAAAATTTTCGGATGCGTCCTATTAAATTAGAACCTATGGATGTATTGGTGATAAAGAAAATTTTTATCAGATTATTTTCGAGAAGTGAGGATACAAGGGTTGAGTCATACTTTCTTGAGCCTATATTTTCTTCCGTATGTATGGTATATTTGGCTTCTGCCCACATAGACATACCAGTGAATTCACAAACATTTTCCAAGTCCCTGTTCCCGTCCCTGGTAGCTTTCGTCAGCTTCCAATTTTCCAAAGGATACCTTTCTTTCAGATATGTTTCTATCAAAATCTCAAATTTTCTTGAATCAGAGGTTACGGTTTTTTTCTGATACAATATTTTTTCCCGAAAAGTCCACTCTATCATTTGACCTCCGATGGATAATACAAGATTATCCACTTTATTATAAAAAAATAATCAACTCTCTACCTTTTTATTATTATATCTTTTAATACTATTTTTTACAATAGTATTATTCATCAACCAACAATTTTCTTTCGTATTCGCCTCTATCCTTTCGTCTTCTCTCCCAAAATCATCTTTTTTTACCATTTCACCATCTATTTATTCTCCCTTTCCTCCCCAATGCAATTTATATGATATAACATTTTCATACTGTTACATTTACTAAGGAAGAATTCATCATATACAAAAATTGTCCTTTTATGTCTTTTTTCTTCCTTTATGTTGGAATTTTTTTCCAATCCATTATGCTAATAACAGAAGCAGCATTATTATTTTCACAAAGGAGGAATTAACCATGGAAAAAACTATTGTTTCTGAACTACTAATCCGCATCGGCGTTAACCCTTCCTATAGGGGATATCCTTATCTGGCCCATATTATCTGCCAAGCAGCATCTGATGAAAGCAGTCCGTTTCTTACCAGCAAAGCACTTTATCAAGCTACTGCCGAATATTTCCACGTATCTCCGGATTCTATTCAGCACAGCATACGAACACTCCTTGATGCCTATTGGGAGCAAGGTAACGGTTGCCATTTCTGTTCCGTTACCGGATATCCCAATGCCGGGCCGCTGCCTCCCAAAGAATTTATCGCAGTTCTTGCGGACTATATGCGTAGAAACAAATCACGTTAAAAAAGTTGGCCCGCGGCCAACTTTTTTTAATAACCTCATAATGCGCCTCCATACTCCCCCGGCTTCAGCGGGCCTTCTTCCGGCCAAGTTTCTGCGCAATCTTCTTCGCCGATATCTCCCACTGGAACATGCCGATCCTCTTTCTGATCTCTTCCACCGTCACGTCCCCTACTTCCTGCCGGATACCCATCCGCATTTTTTCTTTTAACATTTGCTTATTACCCAGATGGAAATAGGAAGCCGCCCCTCCTAAGACCTCTTTCAAAGATAAGGCATCGGAAGAAATCACCATCGTTCCTACCGCCAAAGCCTCCAGCGGCGGCATGCCGAACCCTTCATAAATGGACGGAAAAATAAAGCAATCCGATATCTTTAACAAATCTATAATATCCTTCCTATATCCGATTAATTTCACCTGCTTTTCTAACTGATATTTCTTTATCTTTCTCTCTAAATTTCTTCTCTCTTTCCCTGTCCCACAAATAATATATCTTAAAGAATTATCTCCCTTTAATCTCGCCATCGCCTTAATAATCACTTCATGATTTTTTCTCTTCGTCAATTCTCCCACACCGATAAAGACAAAATCCTTTTCGTCTATTCCTATTTCTTTTCTCTTTTCCTTCTTTTTTTCTTCTCCCTTTCGATATCTCTCCCTATCAATTCCCACTCCATTTATCTTTTCTGCTCTCCCTTTTCGAGCAAAATGAAATCTCTTGGCTCTTTCATAATCCTCTTCATTAATTGTGATCAACACATCCGTATCATGTGCCAACCATCGTTCTACTGGATAAAAAAATATCCAGTTCTGTATAGGAGCACCTCGATAAAAATGAAATCCATGTGCTGTGTAAAGTACTGGTTTTGTCCCTGTCTTCTTTGCTGCCAACCTTCCTAACACGCCTCCCATCGGGGTATGACAATGCACCAAATCTTTCCTCATCAAACATTTCAACTGTTGAAAAGCTCTATAATTCTTTCCTATTTTAAAAGGCGAACGCACAAAGTCAATCTGATGACCAATCACCCCTGTCCCCTTTAACCTATCATTATCTTTGCCATACACAGGCATATGGAAGTTACTGGCATAATGTACTTCATAACCCAGTCTTTGCAATATTCTTACATTATTCATTTCAAACTGTGGCACAAACCCACTTACGGTTGTTATTATCAGCGCTTTTTTCATCTTTTTTTCCTAATTTTTTCTTTCATAACTCTCAGCACAACAGGATTTCTCCTTCTTTGTCTGTACCTTCTTCTCTTTCCTTTCGGTAGAAACGGGCGGTGCTGTACCCAAAGAAGACAGTTCTTTCTCTCTTCCTTTTCTGCGGTTTCCCCAGATTTATATAAAAACTAGCTTTTTGAAAAGCTAATTTTTCTAGCTTTTATTTATTATATATACTTCATCTAATTATAGTTCTTCAAAAAATGAAGCCCGATATTTCTTGCCGCATTTAATCCTCGATTCCCTCTATGCCCCTTTGGGCACACATATAATTTTCCTCCATAATAGTTTCTTCCCAGCTTTTTTCTTTCGTCATATCTTAAAATACGTGACCCACACTCTGCACAAGTGTCCGATATATGATACGGTCTTACTGTCCCCACTATCATTCCTTCCTGAAAAGCTTTATATTTCAGATACTTTATAATCTTTCTTCCTATCCAATCAAACCGATTATTCTCTAAATATTTCCCCTTAGAAAAATCGATCCCCATTTCATAATTCGGCACTACCATCACTTGTATTTGATGTTTCTTTCCATATTCTAAAATCTGTCTGCTTATTTGATGGGCATAAGAATCATTCAAATTTTCTATTTTTTGAAAAATCTTCTTATTGTCCGAAACACAAATTTGTTTTCTGCTCTTCTGGCTCTTTTCTAATCTCTCCAGTAATCTCTTCTTTTTCCCTCTCCATTCCTTTCCACCTCTTATATACTCATATCCTGCCATCTCTCCATTTTTTAATAGAATCGCACAGACCGCCATCGTATCCGCATGAGGAAAAGAAACCGCCAAAATCTTTTCTTCTTCTTTCATTCTCTCTGCTATCGTTTTCACCTGTTCCACTTCCATAGACACAGGTACATGAAGCCATGCCTTCTTCCCTTTCAGATAGAGAACTGGAGATAAAGCCACCGCCTTCTCTGGAATCTTTCTTCCTCGATAAGGAAATTCCAACCAATTCCATCTTTTCCCATCGAACACTTTTAACCAAATAGATGTTCCTGTAAAGTCTTTATACATCCCTTTATAATAAATGGGAGAGGCACAAAAAGTTTGTGCTGGAATGGGACATTTCTTTTTCTGCTCAGAATTGAGCCAATTTTGATAATTACTTTTATAGCTTCTCATTAAACTTATTGCATGATTAATAATCGCTCTTCTAAAATAAAGCGGCAAAGTAGGAAATTCTTGAAGAGAATACTTCGGTTTCCTATTCTCCTTTTTATCTTCTTTTGTTCCTACACTGAGAATTTCTAATTCCCTCATTAATAAAAAATTACTGAGTTCTAGGAGTTCTTCCTGTTCTAATAAAATTTCATAATAAAACTTTAAAACCTGATTATATAACTTCTTGGTTAAAATTAACTCTTCCCAATGTCTATGATATAACTTCATTTTGTAGGTAATTGTTATTTGATTCATTTCCCATATTTTACCTCATTCTATTACCCTCTGTTCTAAATATTTGATTCACGTAATAGGATATTACGCGAACCTTTTTTCTTTCTTACTATAGCACAAAAGTTTTTGTATTGCAAGGTGAAATTTTTCAAATGGGTTGGGTTTA
>OFHM01002223.1_pt1 | contig 11294 bp, 9 predicted proteins | sample 1521311 | NCBI WGS metagenome assembly OFHM01 (sample SAMEA3504083, study PRJEB24116) | mouse gut metagenome | biome: mouse gut; feature: mouse-associated habitat; material: faeces | place: Denmark | collected 2011 | reverse complement strand
CATATCCGCCTTCAGGAGAGCGACCGCATAGCCGCCATGGCCGCAGAACTGACCCGAATGGGCATCCGCTGTGAAGAAGAGAAGGACGCTATCACCATATACCCCGGTATGCCACGGCCTGCCACGGTGGAGACTTATGACGATCACCGCATGGCTATGGGATTCTCCCTCATAGGATTAAGGTGCCCCGGTGTCCTCATTGACAATCCCAACTGCTGCCGCAAGACCTTTGAGGGCTATTTCGACCTTGTGGATCAGATTGCCCAGTCTTTCCAGAAGGGCTGAGTCAGGCTCTATTGTATATCCAAAGAATAAACTTGCTCAACTTTGTATATTATTTCTCCTATTAACTTGTGTAATTGTGTTTTTAACTGTTCAAGATGATTACTCATGTCTTTTACACTTTCATCCTTATCGACTATAAGCTTGTTCTCATGAAGTATTTCATATTTAAGCAATTTGTTCCGCTGCAATATGCAAATTTTTTGAATCCTATCACACTCTAAATTTAAATCAATGTTCCTAAAAGCACTGTTTATTTGATTCAGATATAAAAGTCTGTATTTTATCAATTCTATATTGTCTGCAATAAATTGATAAAATCTTCTTGTTGTAGACGGCCTCCAATAACCCACACCATTGACATGAGTTTCTTTTATCGCATCAAATATTCCAAGGCCAAAAGACGGAGTGCAAAAGTCATATTTATAATACATCATATTGTATAGTCGGTTCAAAAAAACCCTATGCTGAAATTGATAAACGTACCTCTCCTTTCTTTTAAGTGCAACCAGCCCTGTCTCTTGTCCATTCCACTGCTCATTGTATGTATCTTTATAGTTACAGACTGCATCCAAAATTTCATATTTAGAAATAACCATAGCTTTATAAACTCCACCAAAAAAATCCTTACATAAAAAAGCCTGATTATTATCTTCAATGCTTACAATATTTAATTCATGCGATTTATGGTGTCCATGACAGTTGTATGCATCAATATAACATACATCAACAGGAACTAGTATCTGAAATCCAAGCTGAAGGAAATTGTTTACCATCTTTTCCATTGTAGTATGCGAGGATATTAAATCAAGATAGTTTTGTGCTAGGTAAATAGTATTCAGTCCTTTAAATGAACTCCAATTTGAAGCATCTTCAAATGTAAAATCTATAAAATTTCCCCAAGCTTTGTAGGAATATTTTATTTCAAAAAAATGTTCCATTATTGCCTCAAAAAAACTATCATTATTTATACCTAACACCGAAAAAAGGAAGTTGTCTGAAGGTATATGATTTATAATTGATGTATTTTTTCCTTTCATGTTTATCTTGTATGAAGTTTGTAGAAACTTCACTTCTTCTCCATCCCCCAGATTTTCCACCATCCCGCGACATACAAGTCCTGCTTTAAAAGACCAAAGCCTTTATTGAAATCTCTTAAACTTTCTTTTCCTGCTGCCGATAATATCTGGCCTGCGTCTCAAACATATTCCTATAGATCCCTTCTTCCATCTCCATCAGCTCCTCATGACTCCCATTCTCTGCAATGCGCCCATCCTGTAGTACAAGAATCCGATCACAGAAGCGAGTCGCTGAAAGTCTGTGAGAAATCATCACCGCTGTCTTTCCACAGCTGATTTCCTGAAAACATCGAAATATCTCCTCCTCCGACATCGGATCCAGCGCGGCCGTTGGCTCGTCCAGCAACAGTATTGGCGCATCCCTATACAGAGCTCTAGCGATGGCCAAACGCTGCTCATTACCACCGGACAGTTCTATTCCGTCCGGTTCAAAGAGCTTATAGAGATAGCTCTGTTCCCCCTTCGGAAGATTCTCCACCGTTTCCTTCAAGCCTACACGCTCTAAAAGCGGTGCTAACTGCGCGTTTTCACTCCGCCCCATTACCACATTGTCATAAAGAGTATAAGCAAAAATTCGGAAATCCTGAAATACAGCCGCACTGCGCCCCTCCATACTTCTGACCTCCTCTCCATTGAATAGAATACTCCCACTGGCAGGATGATAGAGACCACAGAGCAACTTCACCAGAGTAGTTTTTCCTGCGCCATTGCGCCCGACAATGGCTAAGCGCTCCCCTTTACGAATGGTCAAGGAAACATCCTTCAGCACGGGTTCACTGCCTCCCGGATAAGAGAAGGTGACATTTTGGACATCCACTCTTGGAGCTCCCTCAGAAAGCCTCCGCTCCTCGCCGTTCTGAACAGAAAGACTCTCAAACTCTCGAAAGGCAGAGAAAAACTTTCCGGTATAAAAAAGATCCGACATCTTATCGCTGATACGAAAAAGAGCTGTCCCCAGATTTAAGAATATACCCGTATAAAAAGCGTACTCTGCGATTCCAAGCCTCCCCTGCATAGCCCAAACCGCCAATAGCCCATAAACCACAAATAACTGTAACTGCGCAAGCAGCGATGACAAACCTGCACTGTAGCCAATTCGGCCGAACTGCTCGGACACAGCCTTTAAATCAACTCTGTTCAGATGCCGGATCTTGCTCATGAGAATGCCGTCCATATCATATATGCGAACATCCTTCCCAATAGAGAAATCTGCCGTTATGTTGTTGTATGCGCCTATCTTTCGCTCCACTGGCAGGATGAACTGGTATGTCTCGTTTTTTGTCTTTCTTGTTCTATTTACAAAGTACAGATTCACCCCTGCCATCACAAACAGAACCAGCAACAATATGGGGTATCCCGCCGCTGCGATAGCTGCCGTTCCAGCAAGAAGAAATAGGCCGCCGAGAATACTGGGGATCGTATCCCGAAGCATCGTATCCAGCACGCCAAAATCAATAATAGGGCGGAGGGCCCGCTCCTTTAGATCCATAACCCGCGGATCTTCCAGCAGCGAATAGTTCATGCACATAATCCTTTGCCCCACATAGCATTTAAAGTCATCCCTAAACCGTTCGGAAAAGACTCCCTGCTTCACCGTCAAGTAACGGCTGATGCCCGTATTGAGGAAATTGGCCGCAATCAGGCATACCACCCAGAGAAACAACAGCCGAGGGTTCTCACCTGACAGTAGTCCCGACAAAATTTGCTGTATAAGCCATGTGCTCAGAACCGGCCCTATGGCAGCAACCACCGCTATCCCGACTGTTGTCGCTAAATAGGCCGGCGACACCCTGACGGTAAGCTTCGTGATATAAAAGGGCAATGCAAACTTTTGCCCAATCTTCCTAAATCGCTTCTCCATTTTTGGCCTCCCCTTCCTGACGCCCTTGCTCCCTATAATACTGAGCCTGAGTACTGAACATATCTTTGTAGTCCCCACCCTTCTGGTACAACTCCTCGTGACTGCCTCGCTCTGTAATCCTCCCCTGGTCCAGTAGCCAGATCTCATCACAGAAGCGAGTGGAATTAAGGCGATGGGAAATGAAAAGGGTTGTGCGTCCCTGAGAGATTTCATGAAAATGAGTATACACCTCATGCTCTGCCAAAGCGTCCAAAGCAGCTGTAGGCTCATCAAGCAGCAAGATGCCCCCTCCCCGATAGAGAGCCCTGCAAATCACAAGATTCTGACGCTCTCCTCCAGAAAGCTCCACCCCATCCGGATCAATAGCCTTACCCACTGGAGTCTCCAGCTTTTTCGGCAAGCTTTCCACCTTATCATACAGTCCAATCAAACGCAGTGCTTCTTGTGCCCGGCGGACTTCCTCAAGAGAATTCTCCTCTTTCAACGTGATATTTTCCAGCACCGTAGCAGGAATTGTTCTGGACTCTTGAAAGACCGCTGCGATACGATCCTGATATTTTCTTAGATCCAGAGTCCGCAGGTCAATGCCCCCTACCCGGATAATACCCTCATAATTAGTATAAAGACCACAGAGAAGTTTCACGATGGTAGATTTCCCAGCCCCGTTCCTCCCCACCAGTGCCACATGAGTACCTGCCTCCACCTTACAGCAGAAGTCCTTCAAGATATACTTCTCGCTTCCGGGATAGCGAAAGGAAACATGATCAAATTCAAACCCATAGGAATCTGCCAAGGGAAGCTCGGCAATGCCACATTTCTGCTCCCGCTCTTTCTCCGCAAAGTCCCGATAGATATGTACTTGTCTAGACGTGTCAATTAATTCCGCCCCCATCTGAACAAGATTCAATCCTACCGCCGCAAAGGAAGCAAACACACCCGTGTATAGGACAAAGGAGTCAACCGTAAGTCCCCCTTTCAAATACCTGCCCACCAGATAAAAGTAAACCGCTCCCTCCCGAAAAAACGTAAAGAGGAGATCTACGGCAACTACGCTCTTCCTCTTTCCTGCAACCCGTGTCAGAAACATCTCGTACTGGTGCTGGTACTGGCGATAAATATTAATGACCCAATCCTTTATGCCAAAAAGCCGAATCTCCTTGCCGTAACCATAATCATACATCAAGGAAAAGGTATAGTCACGCTTCCGAGCGATGTCTGCCCTCTCGTTTCTTCTTTCATATTCATATTTCTTTACCCTATCCTCGAAAAAGAGAGACATAGCAATGTTCATGAACGGCAATAAGAGAAGAAGGGGCTGCAACTCTATCGCCAGAACCAGATAAAAAACCAGAATAATACTGTTAGAGAAAAACCCTGTTCCTGCCTTATGGAGCGCCGTCACAAAGCAATTCACACTAGACATAGCACTGCTTAAGCTGTTCAACACAGCCGGATCCTCGGTGTCAGCAAAAGCCATTTGCATCGCCTTCCTCTGCAGTGTCTCCTTCAGCTTAAACCCCAGCCGCAAGAAAAGAGCATCGTTCTTCAGACTATAGTAAGAAATCAAAAAAGATGACGACATGGATATGGCAGCCAAAACTCCGATATCCAATACGAGTCTTGTCTGATCCAGAGCCAAAATATCCCGGATAACAATCTTAGGAAGCAGAATCCCTGCTATCGGTCCTGCTGCCATCGCCATCGTCAGAACGGCAAAAACCACAAAGTATCTTTTTTCACTCTGCCAAACAATTTGAACATAATAACGGATGTTCTGAACAAAGTCCTTCATAGATGCATCTCCTTAAAGCAATATGTTATTTTGCTTCCCTTGTAGGGGTATATATGCATATCGTAGTTGCTGGGAAAAGTAAGCGAAGTATATCCTTCACTTGACTGAACAGAAATAGGCGGATAGGTATCTGATGCATAGGTAAAATATAAGAACTCTCTTTTTTTTAATATATTATATCTTTCAAAAAAAGAAATAAAGCTTTCAATAGAATGCGTCTTAACACATATGCCTGTCACATATTTTGTTCTGGCAAAGTCTCTTTTTAATCCGGTTTCTTTGGGAATATCAGAAACATATTTGTTCATTTGAACATATGGATCCATAAAATATAGAAAACCATCACGCTCTATATAATTCACTGTATGTCCCACTCCCGAATTGGCATACATACATAAAATCCCCATACTATTGTAATATTCATGCAAAACATAATAGAATGCACCGGAAATAGACGTACATGTGCCATAATTCCGTTGCAATGCTTTTAATCCAGATGAAAGAACTGCCCAGCGAATTCCATCATAATCTATAAATTCTATATCCATTCGCTCAGTGAAATCAACTGACTGAAGATATTGTATAAACTCATATGGATTATGTATAGTTCCTTTAAACTGGGTTTTCTTTAAACTTTTTATTTTATCTTCTGTAAATATAATTTCCGACTTTCCTAGAGTTGAATATGGCACCCAAAAAACATCAGGAAATATTTCTGTTTCAAAAAAAACATCATTTACTAAATTGGCTGTATCATACATACTCATTTTGATATAACTCTCCTCAAAAAATGGTACAACTTCCAAATCAGACATCTGAAAAAATAATCAACAAGTAACTAATTCATCCCTTCCGCATAATAATCCACAATCAAATCAACAAGAGCATTGCCATCTTCTTCATCTCCAATTATATAAGCTGAAATATTCAAGTCATCATAATATCGGGATTTTAATGCGGCCACTTCTTCCACATTCAATTTCGTGTAGTTGCCAACTACATAATTCCACCCATTTTTACATACAAAAGGAAATAAAGCTATTGCCAATACCTTCGCTTCAACAATGCCTTCAATCGTTTGTATCGTCCGCTTAACATACCGTATATCATCCATTGGATTTGCGCACAATATCACAGTATCTGGATTTGTCCCCATTAAAAAATCAAGGCTCTTTATAGGAATCTGCCCCATATGAAAATATCCTTCTGGCACCGTTCCTGATTGAGCACCAACAATAATGATATCAGGCTCACTAATATCAAGCTGCATCATTAATCCATTCAAATAAGAAATAAACTCATATTCACTCATTTTTACAGTATTGCTATAGCCAAAAGGAACACACGCTTCTATACCAAACAAAGGTGCATTCGGCTCTGATGCCATCTGAGCCAGATTATATCCTCTCTCTTTAAATATCTTGCGCAATTGCAATTGTAATGTAAATTTTCCTTGTTTGCTCGAAGTCCCAAACACTCCAAGAACCGGAGCTTCAATTTGAAACAATTTTCCTTTCCTAAGCGAACCCATTTTTTCAATCTGATCCGAGGCATATAGAAAAAGTCCTCTCTTTTGGAATAAATCAGGAAAATCGCCAACTCCGTAAGAATCAAACAAAAATACATTAACTCCTTCTTCCAGACAATCCGACAAAAGTTTTTCCTTATAGTTAATTCCTGAAAGCCTTTCTAATTCATTAACATGACCAATAACTAAAGTATCTATCAATGACAAATTTATATTTGCTATATTTTTTAATTCATAGATTTTCCCTCCATATATTCCTTGTACTTTCTTTTTCATGTTTCCCAGAATAGCACATGTATATATATCAACGATATGAAAGTCTAACATGGAGGCATAATTAACTAGACTCATCATTTCCTTGTTATATGGAAAGATACCCACTCTCTTCATTTGGATATCCTTTATATTTTGATTCCTAATCAGCCCAACTGTAGGAGGAGTCGAATAAACACAGCTTGAAACTTTTTTCAAAATATGCAATGCCTTAGATTTATCCAGATTATACTCAAAATTCTTGCAGAGAACGCCAGTCACATATGCGGCCGACATACTGTTTCCTTGTTGAATCGTATATTGAGGCATGGTCCATGCCACTCGATGAATACCCCCCTTTGCGTAAACATCTACTATATCGTCATCAAAAAAAAGAAAATCCGAAGATCTACTGCAATCTGAACTAGCCTCCACCCCTATTACACAATCAAACGCCGCAGGATACGATACAGAGCCGTTATTATCAAATGCTGCAACAATAATTGTTCCACGCCTATAAATAGCATTGCACAAATCATATAATTCTCTACTATAATATCCAATACCCAAACTGAGGTGGAGAATATTACAATCAACCTTTTCAAGTATATATTCCAATGCAGATAATAATACCTGCAGTTCTGTTTGTAATTCTTGCTGATAAATTTTTATAGCTGATATACTTACGTTATCTGCAATGGACATAATAATGCTTGTTATCGCTGTTCCATGTCCTATATTATCCATTATGTCATCTGTCCCATCAATAACGTTATACTTATTATAAAGACTGATGTTGGCCATTTGAGGATGAAAAAGACTGATGCCACTATCAACAATCGCCACATTAACACTCATAAATATTTCATTCCTTTATGTGTACATATCAATCCGACACCCACATCGTTACCTTTTAATCTAAAAATATGGACAAGCATATTCAAAAATATTTTTCAGTTCAACTACTTTATATCCTTACTTTAAAACAGCATTAAAACTTCAAACTGCCTGGAAGACTATTGGGCCAGTACTCAGTGAACGCCACCACCTTATTAATAGTTACCTTCTTATTTTTATCCTTCTTATGTTTTACTAATTTCTTTTTCATTATTTCACCTCTTTCGATATTAGAATATTTTATCTATACTTGCCCACATTTTCTTAAAACAAAAACATACCTACTTTCCTGCTACTAACTCATCAAGTACACCACATACATCCTCTATAGTCTGAAAATATGAAATCATAAGATAATCATCTGGTATTGTAACCGCGAATTCCTTTTCCAGCTCCACAATAAATGTTATAAACATGATGGAATTCTCCAAAACTTCTAACAAAGTTTCTTCTTGTGACACATCATATTCACAACCAATATTTTGCATACATTTTAAAACTCGCTTCTTCATAATCATATTATCCCTTTAAATATCCCGCCAACATCCATATGCCGTTATTTGCGGCCAGATATTTTTATTCAATCTTGTCTTGATTACATATTACCACTTTGCTAAACAAAAAACAATATAATTCCCTATTTTTTGTTAATTTATAATCTTTAACAGTTTTAAGCATCCGCTCCATAACGGGATCAAGGGCCGAAGAGGGTTCATCCATCACCAGTATGGGCTTCCTGCCGTAAAAGCAATGGGCAAACATCGGCTTCTGGCATTCCCCGCCGGATGGGATAATCCCTGCCGGATCAAATTTTACGCCTCAGCAGCTTCTGCATGCTGTTCCGGCGCTGCGCTTGCGAGCCCTGAAGGTTAGTAGACAAAGACAAAAAAGCAGACTTCCTATTGATTTTAAAGGGGGAAAAAGGTATACTGAAGCTCTAGACCCCATGGAAACATAGGATTTCGTTTCATAGATTTCATAGGATAGAGAGGTATCTATATGAGCAAGAAGAGAGCAGTCGTATCCCTTGGACACGATGCCTTAGGCTACACCACCAACGCCCAACGGGACGCGGTGAAAATCACGGCCTCCGCTCTGGCCGATCTGGTGGAAGAGGACTACCAGCTTACCATTACCCACAGCAATGGCCCTCAGGTCAGCATGATCCATAAGGCCATGACGGAGCTGCGGCGAATCTATATCGACTATACGCCGGCCCCCATGTGCGTCTGTTCCGCCATGAGTCAGGGCTATGTGGGCTATGATATCCAGAATGCTCTCCGCAGCGAGCTTCTGAAACGGGGAATCTACAAGTCCGTCTGCACCATTCTGACACAAGTCACCGTGGATCCCTACGACGAGGCCTTCTATAACCCCACCAAGGTCATAGGACGCCATATGTCCCCGGAGGATGCGGAGACGGAGCTGAAAAAAGGAAATTATGTAATAGAAGATCCGGGCAAGGGCTTCCGGCGGGCAGTGGCAGCACCCAAACCCATAGACATTGTGGAGCTTCAGGCCATCCGCACCCTTGCGGAGGCAGATCAGGTGGTCATCGCCTGCGGCGGCGGCGGTATTCCTGTGATTGAACAGAACCATGCCCTAAAAGGGGCTTCCGCCGTTATCGAAAAGGATTCCATCGCAGGAAAGCTGGCAGCGGATTTACGCGCCGATCAACTCATCATCCTTACCAGCGTTCCCTGCGTTTATAAAAATTTCGGTTCCAACAACCAGGAAGCGCTCCCTTCCCTCACAGCAGCCGATGCCGCCGCTTATCAAAAGGACGGCCAGTTTGGGGAAGGAAATATGCTCCCTAAAATAGAAGCTGCCATCGCCTATTTGGATGTCTGCCCGAAAGGAAGTGTGCTGATTACTTCCATTGAGCATGTAAAAGACGCCCTTAAGGGAAAGGCAGGAACGATGATTGTAAGTTAGGGCATGTTTGAAAATTGCGTTCTGCCAGATATGCATCGCAATGTGCGGGAGGTTTGGGGCAGATGAAGGATTTATTTCCAGTTCATTCCCCCCCATCCTGCCGCGAGCGCTGCCATCATGGCCCCAACCATAATCCCGAAATCCGACAGGTTAAAAACAATCCGCGACAGCCATTTCCACCTCACGCCAAAGCTAACGTAATCCACTACATATTTTCTTTTCAGCCTGTCATACGTATTGCAAAACGCACCGCCCAGCAGTAAGGAGAGCCCCGTCTTCATCAGCCGGTTTCCCTGCTGCCCAAGGGAAAGGACAAACGCCGCCGCTACTCCAACCGTCAACAGCACCGAAAGAATAGCTACCACAGGCTGTCTCTTCTGTCCTGCATTTAGGAATGCCCCCTTATTATGGTGTTTCCTGAAACGCAAAAACCCATTCAGCCTTTTATCCTCCTTCCCCTCCACCAACGTTTTTTCCATATAGTTTTTAATAAATAAATCACCCGTAAAAATTGCTATTATAATACCTAAATATACCATTCCATGCCCCCTGCACTAACGGCTGCCATACACTCCGCATGCTTTAGTTCCCCTGTCCTGCTTTTACTTAACCGAATGCACCTCTTAGAGTTTTTCCTTTCCTGAATAATCAGCTTTCTTCCAGTATTGAAGTACAATGGGCACAGCGCACCGCTTTCAACGGGATTTCACTGCAGCAGTACGGACATTTTTTCGTTGTAGATGCCGCCGGCGCCATTTCCTCCTTTTTAACCAGGCGGGAACTTAAGCTATTAATCGCCTTACTCCTCTATCAGTTCCTTTCTTTTGCCCATCTTTATCATATGCCCCTTTCTTATGTGCCTTTCATATATGTCTTTCTTTTTGTCATTTATTATATACTTGTGAGTATAGCAAATTCTATACGAAGAGACAAGCAGTTCTTGTGTAGAATCAGGAACAGTTCAGCCTTTCGTTACGGTTCACTCCGTTCCAGCAACAACCTTTCCGCTTCCCTGTTACATTCCTGTACAAACAGCCATTGGCTGCCTTTTGACATTCTGCCTTGTTGGGAGTATGATAAATGTGAGCACAAAAACTGTGCAGAAATGAGTTTAAAAATCAAATGGATATTTTATCACCATGTACAGCAAAACACGAGGAGGGAATTTTATGTCCGGCAGCATCTACAGGAAACACAGCAACATTTACATGAAATTTACACGGCAGCCTGCTCCGCAGCCATATCCCCGCAGCATGCGTTTGTTTTCCGCAGCGTTATACTTTATCTGCCTGCTGCTCTTTGCCGGAGCGCTTACCGCCTGTGGGCAGGAAACCAATCCTAATAGCGGCGTTTCCGCCGAAAAGGCCCAGCCTGAAAATCCTGAGGATAGTTCCGGTATCAGCCAGACCACTGATACCCCCAATCCAGGCGATTCCCCGGCCTCTCAGGAGATCCTTCCTCCGGAAAATGCTTCTTTGGACAGCACCCTTTCGGAGAATGCCCCCTCGGAAAACAATAACGCCGATGACTTGAAAAATAAATTCGGGGAAGACTGTATTACGAACCAGACTTTTGAAGTAGAATTTAGCCAATATGAGGGAAAGGTTTATTTTGTGCCCTTTGCGCCTTCACAGGACAACCCTGATTTTCATATACAGCTGATACAGG
>OFHM01002211.1_pt1 | contig 11338 bp, 9 predicted proteins | sample 1521311 | NCBI WGS metagenome assembly OFHM01 (sample SAMEA3504083, study PRJEB24116) | mouse gut metagenome | biome: mouse gut; feature: mouse-associated habitat; material: faeces | place: Denmark | collected 2011 | reverse complement strand
CTGGCGGTTCGGGAAGGCGGCGCGTTGGCGCAGCCATGAATCCAGGAAGACAAAGAGGGAGCAAAATGAATCGATACAGCATCAAAATGAGGGCGTCAAACAAAGAAGAAGGCCATATCTCCGGAGCGGAGAAGCTTGTCCCGGAGGAAGAGCTGGAGCTGTACTGCGCCAGGCTCCTGGCCAGAGCCCTTCGCCACAGCAAGGGGAAGCCGGATTTCATCAACCTGAAGATCGAAGCCGTGGCGGAAGAGGAGATCCTCCGCCTTCCCGCCCTGAAAGTGACTACGGTGGAGACTTCAACCGCCGGAGAGGGGCTGGATGTGGTGCGGGGTTATCTTGACAGGCTGGGGCTGAAGCGCGGGGAAGAGATCCTTGCCCTCTGGGGGCAGAGCTTTTCCATGCGGGGCGCCATGCTCCTGGACGCGGACAGCCTGCAACGGCTGGAGCCGGACAGGGAGCGGGGCATCCGGGCTACCTACATGGACATGGAGACCGCGGACATCGCAAGGCAGTCCGCCTGCGAGGGCAAGAACCATTTCAACGAAGCGCTGGTTCTGGCCACAAAGGTGGTCAGCCATCCCAACATCCTGGCGGAGCTGTGCATTTCCGACGATCCCGAATATGTCACCGGCTATATCGCTTCCAGAGAGTTCGGCTATGTGCGCGTCACCAGGCTCAAGGAGCCGGGCAGCCCAATGGGCGGGCGCATCTTTCTGTTCCGGGGGGATGAAAAGGACAGGGAGGACTGCATCCGCTACCTCCAGCAGCAGAAGGTGCTGGTTCATGTGGGGTGACAGTCCGGCCGGTGCGACAGCCCTCTCCGGAGCCATGGCAGAAAGGCGGCAGGAGACAGAAATCCTGCGGGTGCATTGCCATGCCTTATGTACGGGGAAGAAGCGGGAAAACGGAATAATGCAAGAATATACACGTAAGAAAGAAAACGGAAAGAAAACAGAAAGGAAGCAGAAGCCCGTGGATAAATGGAAACGGATAGAAGAAGAGCTGCAGACCCTCCGACGACAGCATTTATACCGGGAGACCAAAGTCATCGAGAGCGCACAGCGCTCCCATGTCCGGTATCAGGGGCGCGACATGCTGATGCTGGCCTCCAACTCCTATCTGGACTTCTGCGATGAAGGACGCGTCAAAGAAGCTGCCGCCCAGGCGTTAGCGGAATATGGCACTGGCTCCGGCGGCTCCAGGCTCACCACCGGAACCACGATCCTGCATACGCAGCTGGAGGAGACCCTGGCCCGGTTCAAAGGCAGGGAGGCGGCTGTGGTCTTCAGCACAGGATTCGCGGCCAACGGGGGCATCCTGCCGGCTCTGTGCCGGGCGGGGGACGTGATCTACAGCGACGAGCTGAACCATGCCAGCATCATCGACGGATGCAGGCAGTCCCGGGCGGAGACGGTGGTCTACCGGCACAATGACATGGCAGACCTGGAGCGGAAGATCAGGGAGCGCCCAGGAAGACAGGGGCTGATCGTCAGCGACGGGGTGTTCAGCATGGACGGGGATATGGTGGATCTGCCCGGGCTGGTGGAGCTGGCGGATGCCTACGGCCTGCTGTCCATGATAGACGAAGCACATGCCACCGGGGTGGTGGGAGCCACCGGACGGGGCTGCGAGGAACATTTCCATATGGAAGGGCGGACGGACATCCTCATGGGCACCCTGAGCAAGGCCATCGGCGCGGAGGGCGGTTATGTCTGCGGCTCCCATACCCTGACGGAATACCTCAAGAACAAGGCCCGGAGCTATATTTTCTCCACCTCCCTTTCCCCCGTGACCATGGCGGCGGCAAAGCGGGCCCTGGAGCTGATAGAGGAGGAGCCCTGGCGGGTGGAGCGGCTGCAGGAGAACATCAGCTTCTTCTGCGGCCGGCTTCGGGAGCACGGCGTGGAAGCGGCTTCGGAGACTGCCATCATACCGATTCGGATCGGAGAGGAAGAGAAGGCCGTAAAGGTTTCCGAAAGGCTGCTGGAACAGGGATTCTTCATCCCCGCCATCCGCTATCCCACGGTGAAAAAAGGGGAAGCCATGCTGCGTGCGGCGCTGATGGCCACCCACACGAAGGAAGAGCTGGCAGCCGCAGCCGCGGCCATAGCCAGGACGATTGCCCTGGCTTAGCCCCGGACACACAGAGCATGGAAAGACTGAAACATATTGAGCTTTTGCCTAAATTTTTGAGAACATCATTAGAGAATATTCCAAATGAGACTACACACATTTTGTCATATGAATAAATATCAGTTTATAGAGCCGTTAAGCTGTTGCAGGTTATGTGGATTTTGTAGAAATATACATTATATGTTTTAATTTATGCACTGGGAACACTTTTCCGAAAAGGGACAAATTGCTCTCAAAACATACGAATTATCCGGAAAGGAGTAACTATCATGGGCATAGTAGAAGAATTAAAAGAAAAGGCGCTCACCACCGGGGACATCTCCCGGGAGGAAGCGCTGTTGCTGGCGGAGGCTCCCCTGGAGGAGCTGGCGGCCGCGGCGGAGGAGATTCGCAGAAAAAAGTGCGGCCAGGGCTTTGACCTGTGCACCATTGTCAACGGCAAATGCGGCCGATGTCCCGAGGACTGCAAATATTGTGCCCAGAGCGCCCACTACCAGGCCAAGTGCACGGAAGCCTACGGCCTTCTGCCCACGGAAAAGCTCCTGGAGGGAGCCAGGCGGGCCAAGGCCGGAGGGGCGCTTCGCTATTCCATCGTCACCTCCGGCAGAAGGCTTTCTGACCGTGAGGTGGAGCAGGTCTGCGAAAGCATCCGCGCCATCCGGCAGGACACCGGCATCCAGGTCTGCGTGTCCTTCGGCCTGCTGGAGGAAGGGCAGTTCCGGAAAATAAAGGAAGCGGGCGCTTCCCGGGTGCACTGCAACCTGGAATCCTCTGCCGGGTTCTTCCCGAAGATATGCACCACCCATACCTACCAGGACAAAATCGATACCCTGAAAGCGGCCCGGAGGGCAGGCCTGTCCGTCTGCTCCGGCGGCATCCTGGGGCTGGGGGAGACCATGGAAGACCGCATCGACATGGTGCTCACTGCCAGGGAGCTGGGGGTGAAGTCCATTCCCGTCAACTTACTGAACCCCATCCCCGGCACGCCCCTGGAGCACAGGAAGCCCCTGGCCGGTCAGGAGGCCAGGCGCTGCGTGGCCCTCTTCCGTTTCCTGATTCCGGACGCATCCATCCGGCTTGCGGGAGGGAGAGGGCTTCTGGACGACAAAGGAGAGCAGTGCTTTCAGAGCGGCGCCAATGCGTCCATCTCCGGGGACATGCTGACCACGGCGGGAATCACCGTGGAGACCGACAGAAAGCTGGTCAGGAATCTGGGATTCGAGGTGAGGCTTTGCAATGAGTAGAAAGATTTTCATCGTTGGGACAGGGACGGATGTGGGGAAGACCTATGTGGCGGGCCTGATTGTAAAGAAACTGAAAGAGAGCGGCAGAAGTGCGGGCTATTACAAGGCGGCCATGAGCGGCAACGTGCGCAGGAGCAACGGCACCCTGGTTCCGGGGGACGCCCTCCATGTGAAGGAGGTATCCGGCATCCACCAGCCCCTGGAGCAGATGTGCCCCTATGTCTATGAGCATGCGGTGTCGCCCCACCTGGCCTCCAGGCTGGAGGGGAATCCGGTGGCGCTTGACATGGTGGAGAAGGGATTCCGGGAAGTGTGCAGGGAGTACGACTACGTGACCATGGAGGGCAGCGGCGGCATCCTCTGCCCGGTCTGCTTCGACGGGACGGAGATCTGGCTGGAGGACGTAATCGCCAGGCTGGAGCTGTCCTGCCTGCTGGTCGCCGACGCAGGGCTGGGCACCATCAACAATGTGGTGCTGACCGCGGAATACATGCGCTCCCGGGGCATCCCCTTAAAGGGCATCCTCTTCAACCGTTTCCACCCGGGAAATGTCATGGAAGAGGACAACGTGCGGATGTGCCGGCACCGGACAGGGCTGAAGGTCATCGCCTGCGTGGAGGAAGGGGCAGAGGAGCTTGCCCTGGACGGCGATGCGCTGGCGGCGCTGTATGAGGAATGACTTTGGGTTTGATGCGTTGGTGATGACAAGTGCCTTGAAAGCAGAAAAAGATATCATTATATTTGAGAAAGAAGGGAACCCCATATGATCTGGTATCCATACCAACAGATGAAGACGATGAAAGCGCCCTATGAAATCATAGACGCAGAAGGCGTGTATTTATATACGGAAAACCAGAAACTGATCGACTCCGTGTCCTCCTGGTGGAGCGTGATCCACGGCTATAAGCACCCTGCCCTGACGGAGGCCATCAAGTCTCAGGCAGACCGCTTCTCCCATGTGATGCTGGGCGGCCTGACCCATGAACCGGTGCGGAAGCTGGCGGAGAAGCTGCAGGAGTGGCTGCCGGGAGACTTGGACTATTGCTTCTTCTCGGATTCCGGCAGCGTGGCGGTGGAGGTGGCCCTGAAGATGGCGCTGCAGTATTACGTGAACCGGGGGGACTGGAAGCGGACGAAAGTCCTGTCCCTGACCCATGCCTACCACGGGGACACCTTCAAGGCAATGGAAGTGGGGGACGACGAGGACTACCATTTCATCCTGCAGGCATACGGGGAGAAGAAGGACGTGATTCACATCCCCACGGAAATCGGAGCACTGGAGGAGGCTTTTGACCGTCTGCATGGGGAGCTGAACTGCTTCATCGTGGAGCCGCTGCTCCAGGGGGCGGGAGGCATGCGGATGTACGATGTCTCCTTCCTGCGTCGGGCCAGGGAGCTGTGCGATGAATACGGCGTCCTGCTGGTCTTCGACGAAGTGGCCACAGGCTTCGGGCGGACTGGGAACCGCTTTGTGGCAGACCTGGTGCTGCCGGACATTCTGGTGCTGGGCAAGGCGCTGACCGGCGGATACATAGGACATGCTGTTACCGTGGCAAACAGAAGGGTTTTTGAGGGTTTTTATGATGATAACCCGGATCATGCCCTGATGCATGGGCCGACCTTTATGGGCAATGCCTTGGCATGCTGTGCGGCGCTGAAATCCATTGAGATTTTTGAGAGAGAGGACTATATGGCGAAGATCCGCCGTATCGAGGAGATTACCAGACGTGAGATGGAGGGCTTTGCGGATCACAGGGTCAAAGAGGTACGGATCATGGGCGGATGTGTCTGTGTGGAAGTGAAGGATGCGGGCGTGTTGAAGGGCTATCAGCAGTTCGCATATGAACGCGGCGTATTCAGCCGTCCTTTCTTAAACTGCATGTACGCCATGGTGCCTTATATCATAACGGAGGAGGAATTGGTCAGAGTATTGGATACGATGAAAGCCTGGTTTTGAAACCTGCTTTGTGCCTGAAAGGTATTTATGATAGAATCAATATAGATACGAAAGGCGGAGAGGGAGCATTATGAAACAGGTTAAGAAAAAATCTATCATCGTCATGGCAGTCGGTATCCTGTTGGCGGGTTGTATCGGCAGTGCCGTTTACACTTTGAAAACAGGCAGGAGCCCATTGGAAACGGCAGTCGGCACGAAGCCGTTCAAAGATCTGGAGGCAGCGAAGCTCGCATCGGCTGCGGTGCGGCTGGTACCGCCGGATGTGACCATCCGGCTTCCGGAGACGGAGACGCTGGCCGGCTATCTGCGGGATGTGGTGATCTATCAGAAAGATGATTCCTATACGGAGTATGCCGGACAGGGCGTTACTTATACGCTGACGATGACAGATGGTACACAGACAACGGTTATGGCCTATAATCCGTTTCTCGTGATTGACGGTGTCGGATACCGGACGAAGTATCAGCCCTGCGAAGCGCTGAATGGTTATGCCAACCGTCTTTTGCAGGAGAAGGATGTCGTGTTCATTCTGGAGGAGCCGCCTGTGCTGGATGTGGTCAGTGATGAGACATGTTGTAGCGTCCTGCCGGGGTCGTACTCCTGGCAGTGTGAGAACGGCGACGGTACGGTTACGGGAGGAGAGGCGGACGGTCCGCATCCGCTGGACTGTGAGGGGCAGCTGCCTGTGCTGGAGACGACAGAGACGACTGCAACGCTTCGTTTCGGGCAGGATCCGGATGAGGTGACTGCCTGCCGTTGGAGCAGGGCGCATTGGGGCGACACTGCTGCGGCAGACGAAACAGTGTCCGTGCATGGGAATGAGATGACGCTTGCAGCGGGCGGCTGGATCTATGAAGTCAGCGCCCGCTGGGATACGGACAGAAGCGGCTGTGGCGGTGCGGCCTACTATGCTTTCTATGTGGAGGTTGTGGAGTAGGACTGTCAGGCCGGAATGATATTGACGCCAGGGATTTGGCACGCAGTTTTTGTGTGCCGGCATCTGGCGGTCAGGCCAGAATGATATCGGTGCCCAGTTTGCTGATGCGGTCGAGCTGCGGCTTGTTTTCTTCTGTCTCGACGGTGACCAGGGTGTCGATATCCTGAAAATCACAGAAGACGTAAATACCGCGTCGGAAATATTTGGAAGAATCGAGAAGCGCGATCCGTTTGTTGGCACATTCGGCAGCGCTTTTTTTTACGTTTAGCTGGAGCGGGAAACTTATGGTAAGCCCCGGACAATCGTAGACGCCTGTGCTGCTGAGGACGGCAAGATCCACGTTCACGGAGCGGTAGAAGTTCTCTACATCGTAACTGACGATATAATCTGACTGCGGCATCAGACAGCCGCTTGGAAGGGATACAGCGTATTTGGCGGATACCCGCAGTGCGGTCTGGGGAGAATGGGTGATAAAATTAATTTTGTCGAAGTTGTTGCTCTCAAGAATGTAGTCAACAAAAGCCGCGACAGTTGTCCCGGAATCCAGGATGACCGACATCGTATCGGACAGAAAGCGGGAGGCGGCCGCCGCGATCCTCTTTTTCTCATCCAGGAGGAAGTTGGTGGTACGTCTCGGATCCTGGGAGAGCATGACGGCTCCCCTTGTACGGTGGATCAGGTTGCGCTCCTCCAATACCAGCAGATCCCGGCGGATCGTGGTCGGTGTTACCTTGAAAGTCTGGGCCAGCTCTTCGACGGTCAGACGTTCTTTATGGAGTAGCAGGGTATAAATCTGGTCAAGGCGAAATGAATTGCTCACGGCATATCCTCCACGGAAAATGAATCAACGGCGAATTGTAAAAAAAGGAATGGAACAAACATGTCTGTTATGTTTGTTCTTTTTTCGTATATGAACAAAAAATGGAATTTAACTTAAATTATAAAATAGTATCGAAGACAATGTCAATCAGATTATAAGAGTGGGTGCATATTCAGAATCAGTGGATTTGTCAAAACGAACAATAGAAAAGAACAAAATATGCTGTTTCTATTCTTTTTTACGAAAATAATTGACATATTATGTTTGGTAATGTATAGTGCAACTATAAAATAAAACAAAAAGTTGTAAAGAGAAAACAAAATGTTCGAAACTGTGAACAAAATGAAAAAGCGGGATGTGCGGAAGAAAGGAGCTGATAAAATTTATTTGATTGGAAATAAGTAAAAGTAACAACAGACATTACAGATCAGGAGGAAGACAAATGAAGAAGAAGGTATTGGCGGTTATTTTAGCAGCAGCGTTGTGTATGGGGCTGATGGCCTGCGGGAACAGTACGGACAGTCAGACGAAAGAAGCAGCCGGCACGAAAGAGGCGGCAGCAGAGGAGACAGGCGGCACAGACGAAGCTTCCGGTGAGGGGGAAGAGGCTTCCGGAGAGAAGGAGTCGTTGTTGTGTTATGTAGCGTATATCGGTGACTTTGGCCTGGCTGACATGGGATGGCGCGCAGCGCAGGCAGCGGGAGAGAAATACGGTTATGATGTGACGCTGGTAGAGTACGGCAATGATAATTCCCAGGCAGTCAATTCGCTGGTGGATGCACTTGAGACGAAGCATTATGACTATGTCATGGCCATGGGATGGTACATCACGGATACGGTAGTTGAGAAATCAAGAAGCGGTGAATGGTCGGATATGACATTTATCCTCTATGACACGGCACCGGATCTGGATCTGGCGGGACTGGATAATATTTACGGCGTTTCCTTCGGACAGAATGAAGGTTCCTTCCTTGTCAGTGTCTATTCGGCGCTGATGAGCAAGACCGGCAAGATCGGCTGTGTCGTAAATGTAGATGCGCCGATCACCAACGATTTTGGAACAGGCTGGTTGAGCGGTTATAAATATGCGGTGAAGGAACTCGGCCTGGATGTGGATATGATGTATACCTACATGGGAGAGCTTACCGTGCAGGGGGATTACGAGTCGGTCAATGTACTTATGGACAACGGCTGTGATTATGTCTACAACATAGGGGGCGCCGTGGCTATGGGTGCCATGCAGGCAGCCGATGAAAAGGGCGGCGTGGAAGCCGGAAAATTCATTATCGGAACAGACTATGACCAGTATGCTTACTTCAAGAGCGTCGGCGACGTGCAGGGCTATGAGACGATGGTCACCTCCATGTTGAAGAATATCGAGAACTGCTGCGCGCTGATCTATGAAAACATAAACGGGGAAGCGGATGATATCAAACCGGGCAATTCCGTATACGGGATCGCAGTCGGTGGCACCGGACTGGTGGAGAACGACTGGTATAAGGAGAATACCCCGCAGGAGGTGCAGGATCAGATCCGTGAGATTTCAGACAAGATCGCAAACGGCGAAATAGACGTGGTTTCTTACTTCGATTTCCCTGAATACAGTGATTTCGCACAGTACAGGGACAATCCTGAGGCAGAGTTTGTCAAGTAGAATACAGATTGACGAAAGCGGGATGCTTTGGAATGGAGGAAAGAATGCCAAAAGAACTTCTTAGAATGGAAGGCATAACGAAAGTCTATCCGAATGGATTTATGGCGAATAAGAATGTGACGCTTTCCGTAAATGAGGGAGAGATCCATGCACTGATCGGTGAGAACGGTGCAGGGAAGACGACTCTGATGAAGATTCTCTTTGGACATGAAAACTGCCAGGAGGGCAGGATCTATATCGAGGGGCAGGAGGTAAAGATCGCCAATCCCCTCGATGCGATCGCAAAGGGAGTCGGTATGGTACATCAGCATTTTATGCTGGTTCCCAAATTGAGTGTGGCTGACAATATCATACTGGGCATGGAGCCGGGCAAAGGGCAGATCTATGATGCGAAGAAGGGCGTCGAGATGGTAAGAGAGGCGGCGCAGAAGTATCAGCTGGATGTGGACCCGAATGCCCTGGTCCGTGACCTGAGTGTCGGTTATAAGCAGAAGGTGGAGCTGTTGAAGGCCCTGATCCGCGGCGTCAAGGTGCTGATCCTGGATGAGCCGACGGCTGTGCTCACACCGCAGGAGACGAAGGAGCTGTTCGTGCAGTTAAAGCTCCTGCGGGAGCAGGGATTCGGGCTGATCTTCATCTCGCATAAGCTGGAAGAAGTGATGGAACTGTGTGACCGCTGTACCGTACTGCGTCACGGGCGTGTTACGGGACATGGAGAGATCAGCAATCTGAACCCGGCGATGCTTTCGAGAATGATGGTGGAACGCGATGTCGTACTGGAAATCGACAAGAAAGCGGTGCAGCCGAAAGAAACGATACTGCGTGTAGAAAAACTCAACTATGTCAATGACATAGGGAAACATGTTCTGCGGGATATTACCTTTGGAGTCCGCGCGGGAGAGATCGTCGGCATTGCCGGCGTGGAGGGGAACGGCCAGACGGAGCTCTCGGAGATCATTGCCGGGCTGCGCGTCCGCACGGCAGGGGGAATCCGGTTAAACGGTACGGAGACGGCAGGAAAGAAGATCAAAGAGATCAGGGGACTTGGCCTGGCACATATCTCCGAAGACCGCATGAAGTACGGGATCGCTTCGAATCTGTCGATCCGCGAGAACATTGCATCTATTTATCTGGAAGATCCCAGATTTAAGAAGGGTCTCTTCCTGAATATAAAGGCGCTGAACCGCTTTGTGGATCAGTGTATCGAGGACTTCGAGATCGCATGTACCGGGGGAAGCTCCGCAGTACGTTTTCTGTCGGGTGGCAATATCCAGAAAGTGATCATCGCCCGGGAGTTCTGCAGCGGCGCCAATTTTATCCTGGCCAATCAGCCGACCAGGGGCATTGACATCGGCACGGCGGATCTGATCCGCAGGCTTTTGGTACGTTATACGAGAGAGAAGGAATACGGCTCTTTGCTGATCTCTTCTGATCTGAATGAGCTTATGGAGGTTTCGGACAGGCTGCTTGTCATGCATGACGGACAGATCACGGCTCATCTGACAGATTTAAAGACTTTGACAGTGGACGAGCTTGGCGAGTATATGCTGGGCGTCAGGAAAATGACGTCGGAAGAAATGGGGGACTTATTTTGAAAAAAATAGAAAGAGTGGACATGTTTTTTGAAGCGCTGCGGGTTCTCCTTGGTATATTGATCGCATTTGCGATCTGCATCATCATCATTGCACTGATGAGTGATACGAGTGCAGGAGAGTCTATCCGTACTTTTGTGATCGGTCCGTTTTTGTCTACGCGGCGGATGGGACAGCTGCTTGCGAAGTACAGCTCCTATATGCTGGCAGGAATGGGGATGTGCTTTATCTATGCCGCAGGCAGGTTGAATATGGCCGGAGAGGGATGTATCAATCTGGCGCCGATGCCGATTCTGGTGGTGATGTTCGGCACCGGGTTCGGACTAAATGTCATGACGTCATTTCCCAGGATCGTGAATCTGGCGATCATCCTGGCCGTGACGATGGTGACAGGTGCCCTGATCCATCTGGTGCCGGCTTTCGGCAGAGAGAAGCTTGGCGCCCATGAGATGGTAACCTCCTCAATCATGAATTATTTCTGTCTGTATGCGGCGCTGTGGATCCTGAAAGGGACGATTGCGGACAGGAGCAACCCAGCGCTCTCGACGCCCGCTTATCCGGATAATATGCGTTTTGCCAGATATTGGAACGGCAGTAATTTTACAAGCGGCATTTATGTGGCGGTCATTGGGGTGGTAATCGGGATTGTTTTGTTCTACCGCACACCGCTGGGCAGCAAGATCAGACTGTGCGGAGATAATCTGCAGTTTGCGGTTTATTCGGGTATCAACGCGAAGCGGATGATGTATCTTGCGCAGATCATCGGCGGCCTGTTTGCGGGCGCTGCGGCGACTGTGGAGATCTTCGGGCTTTATGACATGTATTTTCTGAGTCTTTTGACGAATGTCGGGATGGACGGACTGCTGGTTGCCGTTATGGCGAAGAAGAAACCGATCTTCGTACCGGTTACGGCGTTTGTGATGGCTTATATCCGGCAGGCTGCGGCTGTGCTGAACGCCAACACGAATATCCCGATCGAGCTGGGCACCATGCTGTCGGCC
>OFHM01002210.1_pt1 | contig 11342 bp, 18 predicted proteins | sample 1521311 | NCBI WGS metagenome assembly OFHM01 (sample SAMEA3504083, study PRJEB24116) | mouse gut metagenome | biome: mouse gut; feature: mouse-associated habitat; material: faeces | place: Denmark | collected 2011 | reverse complement strand
AAGCAAGCAAGCAAGCAAGCAAGCAAGCAAGCAAGCAAGCAAGCAAGCAAGCAAGGCGGAACTATAACTTTATAGCACCGCAGTTTTGTCATGCCCAATTTTATACCGTCAAAAATGGCGCTCTTATGCTCGCAGGAAACTGTGTGGCGGGGAGCGTTTTTTGTTTTTAAGGCAATAAAAGGTGAGTTGGGGTGAAAAATAAGAGAGAGATTTTCGGCCTTTTTTTAATTTGTGCTGTTATGGTTTCATTGGGGGTGGCATATAACCCAGAGGAAGATTTAGATTATCTGCCTTTTTTGGTAGTTATGGCTTTTGTGACGTTGATGTTCTTCATTATGAAGATTAGCCAGTCCAACTTGAAAAAGCAATATAAAACAATTTTGTTTTTCTTTGTTTCACTGGTGGAAATGCTGTGGCTTGGATGGGTGGGCATAACATTAAATGGGTGGTTTACTCTGGGTTTTATGGGTACGGTCTGTGTCGCATGGTTTTTAATCAATCTCGTTTACGTTTATTTACACCAACGGCGAGTGGTATCAAGGTGGAACATAGCTTATACAGCTTGGAAATCTGGGGGTAGCGCAGAGGACTATATGAAAGAGATGGAACAGTGTGAGGCAGAGATAAAAAACGATACTGGCATTATGCTTGTATACGGTGGTATTCCCCTAAATGATTATATTTTGGTACATAAAATCTACTTGCTGAAAGAAATGCGACGGAATCAGGAGTGTCTTGCCCTGCTGAAAGGTATTCAGCCAAAAATCAAAAATCCGGAAGTACAGAAAGCCCTTTCGGAAGTAGAAGCAGAAATAACAAAGACGGAGGCTGAACTACATGGATAAAATAGGACAGCTCTTAGAGAGAGGCTTTTGGGGTGGGATTGTAATTGCAGCTACGTTTGTGGGCTTTGCTGTTTTTCTTTATCTGGTTTATCGGTTGATAAAATTCTTACAACCCAAAACGGTACGACAGGAAGAACAGTGGGTTTATTCTCACCCTTTTTATAAGGTTTCTGGGCGTGGCCGGGTTGCTTATCTCATACTTTGCCTGGAAGAAGTCTTGCTGTTTTATGGGCAAGATTTTTCTGCCTGGGAACGGATATTGCGGGAACTATGGTCAATTACGAATGGTTCAGAAGGGGATTGGATTGGAACCTGGTTAGATTCTGTTTTGGAATTGCTGCCCAGCCAGATACTGGCAAACAAAACAGACCAGTTATCCTCGGATGATAAGAGAGAAATTCCAAACCTTTATGCCCAGTCTGGCCTAGTGATGATCCTTGTGAATACATTGATGGAAAACGCTTATACAATGGTCTGCGAATGGTCGCCTGATATAGTGGCTCATGACCCAGACGCACTTCATTACATAGACAAAGCAGAGGAAATGCTGAAAAAATTCGGTGTGCCACTTCCAGCGAATGAGGCTGTTCAATTTCTTGCATCTCAAAAGGACAGTTCTCTTGGGAGGTCTTTTGAGGGGTTGCGTCTTTCGTATTTGTCAAAAAACTGTAAGTAATAGTGAAAGGCTGTAAATATGAAAAAATGTACAATAGGACTGTTTTCAAAAATCATTACATTTTTGGTCTTTGTGGTTTTCTTCATTCCGCTGACGGGTATTGCCTTTTATTTTGTGTTTATCTATCCGCAGACACACCATGAGGAACGGCTGATATTTCTGGCTGGTTTAATCATGTGTGTTGACCTTTTGGGCTATGCCATTTACCGTGTGTTTTATTTGGGTCTGGTTTGGACGGAATATGATATGGAAAATGTGGTTTTCCACTATTCACGTAAGGAAGAATATCGGTTCCGGTGGGAGGAAATACCGGGGAGCCGGGTGCAGGTTGAACGGGCAGGCGGCGGATACGTTTTCTGTATCCAGGAGAATGGGCGGCAGAGAAAAATTCCTCTGACCCGTCTTTCAAAAGGCTATAAAGATTTTGAAAAAACAATGGAGCTGACAGGGGTGCTGCACCGGATCGGCGTAAAGACGCAGGAAGAATTCAAAAGGGATGCGGAACGGGTATTTGGACAGTATCAGAAGTACCGTGAGACCCATCCGGGTTCCACACCGCCAAAGCCGGAAGGAGACTGCATGATCTGTCCGGACTGCCAGGGAAAAGGGCTGCACCTTAAAAAACTCCCGCTGCTGAAGGTGGATGTGGGAAAGGTTTGTAAGACCTGCGGCGGCTCTGGTTATTTGCCCAAGTAATTACCATATTAAAAATAAAGGAGATTGAATCATGGGAATTTTTGACAAGTTCAAAAAGAAAAAGGAAGAAAAAAGACCAAACTTGATTGTCTTTGAAAAAGAAAATGTTGATAATGAGTATGCGAATTTTGAATTGAAGATAAAGCCCAGAATTTCTATTGATGATGGTTTTACACAAGAAGCATATCAGCGCCTTGCAGGGAGACGGAAGGAAATACTGGAGCAGATTGAAGAGATTATTTTCAGAAATTATCTTGATGAAACCAGTGAAGACCTTTCCTCGGAGGTTGGCAGTTTCCCCGATATCCGTTATTTTACGGGGAATTATTATGTTGTGTATGAGAGTTACGGTTTCACTTACCGGGACAATAATCATCGTCCTTACCACATTAAAAACGGACAATATAGAAATGTAAGCTATAAAGGAAATGAACGACAGGAAAACTATCTCCCCTTGGACAGCGCTGGAATCACAAAGTATTATAACATTTTTATCCAGGTTGGGCTGACTGGAATTGAAAGCGGACAGGAAGAAGATTATATGAGCCTTGACCTGGTTGCGGAAATTGCTTCGCTGGATGATAAGATTGAGTTTGAGGTATTATCTCATGGTGTGATGTAAACCGGAATATTTGAGGAGCAGGTGAAAGGAATGGAAACAGCAGAATGGATATAAAAAATGAGACATACAGGCAAAGGCCATTTTTACGGACTGGGATGCCTCTGTTTGGAGCAGCGCTGTTGTTCCTGATCCCGGCTATCTGTTTTTGCCTTAGCAGGAACACTCTTTTATTAGCGGTGGCCCTGCTTATGATTGGACTTTTGTTTATCATGTTGGGAGTGGAAAGGATAAAAGGAGAAGCAAAACATATTCTGAGGTTTGTTCAGGAAAAGTCCAATTTTTACCACAAATACAATCCGCCTCTGACAGTATCCGGACTTCTGGACTGCTTAAAAAAAGAAGGCTTTGAAGTGACAGAATATCCTTATGGCAATTATTACTGCCATCAGTATATCGGCCAGAAATACTCCGTCCATTTCTTTGTAGCAAACAATGACACACCAGACTGCCCGGAGGCAGAAAGCTATTCTAAGCTGTTCATTCAGACTGTCTATGGAGCAGGCAGGGCAGTCGGCAGTCAGTATCTGCTGGATTTAGAGTATGGAGCCGGATTGGAACAGAAATCGCCGGAATATATCCAGGCTGTGCGGGAAGGACTGATGCATGATAAAAATGGATTTTTCTTTGGATTCCGGCTTGCTTATGATACCCAGGATAATAGCTTGTACTGTGCGGAGGCAGTTACCCGTATTATCTGGCATAAAAGTGAAGCACTTGCAATCTATTCCAGTAAGCTGCTGAAAAAGCTGTTTTTTGATTAAGGCAGATAGCGAGATATTCTCTTAAACAAGGTTTCTGCTAATGGTATTCATCAGAGACGGACACAAATAGAAAGCTGTTATCATCTAAAAAGCGGCTAATCAATAGAGCAACTGTGGAGGCAATTTCATGGATACAGCAAACTTCAAAAAAAGGTGTATATTGATTTTTTTGCTGACCCTTTGTGTGTTACTTTGCGGCTGTCATGGAAATATCATCGGGAACCTTATGACATCTGAACACACAGAGCTGCTTGTGGACGGGGAATATAAGCCATTCAATGTTCCAAGGAACACAATGGAGGCGTTAATGAAACTGGTAGAGGCAGAGGATGTTGATACCATTTATGAGGTGTTTTCTCCGGCTGTACGGGAAAATGCAGAAGGACTTTATGAGCAGATCCAAGAGTTTATCCGATTTGCAGAAGAAAATGTAACGGCATGGGATTTTTCTTCGGGAACTGGTAAGGGAGACCGAAAGGATGGCGATGCTGTTATGACACGGGCCTCGTTCTATGAGTTCAGCACGGATAGTGGAATGTATCGGTGTGACATTGGCGAGGTGTTGAAAAACACGGTACAGCCAGACTTAGTGGGCTTTTCTGATATAACGGTTTATCCAAATGAATTATCTTGGGAATATGCGCCTAAAAAGCCAGTGGGTATTTACATTGTATATCGGGTGGAAGATCAGCCGCAGGAAACCATCGAGGGGTCGTATACAATGGAAAGACTGATAGAGCTTGCCCAGGCAGGAAACACAGACGGCCTTTGTGAATGCTTTTCCCTGGCGACAAAGGGAGATGCGGAGGACATACCAGAGAAAGCGCAGGAGCTGGTGGAATTTCTGTGCGAGCAGATGGTTTCCTGGGAGTTTTATACTTGGACGGAAAATATAGAAATGATAGGTGGCTCAAAGGTTACAACAAGGGAAATGTTTTTTTATCTGCATATGGATAACGGGCTGTACCGCTGCGATATTCGGGAGGTGCTGGAAAGCAGAGATCCGGCGGAAGTTGGTGTTTCCAGTGTTTCCGTTTTCCCTGCGCTGTACCCTGGAGAAGACCCGGAATACGAGGACGAGATATATAAAGGATACTGTACCTGGGGGCGGGATAATGCAGGTATTTCCATTGTGTACTCGCAAGATGACTAGGGGGCTGTTATATGTCAAACTATTACAATACATCTCACAATGAAGTCAGCCCTGAATTACAGGGAAGCATTCTGTGGGGCATTTTAGGAGGTGTCGCCGGAATGATTGTTTGTATTCTGGTTATGCTATTATGCTCTCTGTTCCGGATGAGCAGTTTCAGTACTATGCTCCAGCTTTTTGTGGGACTGGTGATTGGGTGGTTTTACCGTCTGTTTCATGGGCGGCGTTCTAAAACTGCCGCCTATGTTACTGTGGGGAGCTGTACCGTATCGGCCAGTGTCCTCTGGGTAGTGCTGCTGGCTCTTTTGTCTGTTCTCGTTTCTCCTGTTCCATTCACGGCAGCGGATTGGGGCAGGTTGTGGGGGGAGATATGGGAATTGCTGCTTTTGTGTGCGGGTCTGGGGATGATTGGCTTTTTCCTTACCAGAAAAAGTTTGCTGGCTTATGCGGACTGGAAAAGAGGCCCCTGGCATGTCGCATACGCAGGGGGGAATGGGTACTCCTACAACTTGCTCCCGGAAAAACTTCCCGCTGTCAATCCGCCGGCGTACTTTGCCTTACACAGCCGCTTTGCACCGGGAACCCGGCTCATCGTGGAGGGCAGTAGCCTCCGGTGGCGGAGGCGGCTCCGGAAAGACCGTGTGTTTTCCATTCATGATATTGCCGGTGTGGTGCTGGGGCCGGGGAATGGCTGTAATGTACTCTATGATAAGAATTATCAGGTATTGGCTAAGTTTGCAGGCAGTATGGAACACGCAGATTTGATGTTCCTCTGGTTGCTCCAAAGGGAGATTCCCATAGTCAATGCGCCTGCCGGATGGCATTCCCCGGATAAGGACAACCCAGAGCCGGAACCAGTGAAATCCTCTGTTCTTCGGCGGCAATTCGTTCTTCGTATGAAGCGCTCTACCGGGATTGGATTTGCAGTGATTGGATGTTTTATGCTGTTGCTAGGACTGGCTCTTTTCCTGGCGGTTTTCCTGTTGACTGACGTTTCGGCTTTGCCTATGGTAGATCGGTGTGCTTTGGTTTTCCTTGAACTGGCTGAAATGGGAATGGGCATTGTTTTTTTGCGGATTGGGAAAGTCAGCCGGGTGGAAGTAGACGGAGAACAGATGCGTGTGGTTTCCCGGTTTGGACGGGCCGCAGAGTTTTCAGTAAGGGACGTGTCCTCTGTTTCCAGAAGCCTGGGCTGGATCGTGCTGTATAACAGGGAGTTTAAAACACTGGCAAAAGTGGATTCCTACCTGGAAGATATGGAGAGGTTAAAAGAGTATATGGCGTCTTATGGGATAAAGATGTGATTCGGGATTTTATATAGCATTTCTGGTGGAGGTGAAAAATGTACAATCGGTATCATGATATCAAGAAATTCGTAACTGATCCGGAAAAGTTGCAAATTGTGAATGGCTCGGAAGTCTATATTTCGAGTGAGGAAGATTATGATATTGTGGTGGATTTGAAGGAACACAAAGAGGAATTTGAAAGTCTGAAACCTTTTATTGCTTTTATTGCCCGAAATATTTGTGAACTGGACAATACCGCCCAGAAATTTAACAGGCTGCACAGTGGAGAAAGCCGGTTTCCCTTTGACCTGGAGCTTATTTTCATTGACGTTTCTCATGTGATTCTTGAGTATTGGGGAACAGAAGTAAATACGCAGTTTGGTGTTGTTTTTGAGTACAGCAAGGACAAATTCACACTCAAAAAGTTTGGAATGATACAGGATATTCCGGCAGACTGGGAGCAGGCTCCTATTTTGAAAGGAAATAAAAGTAAGCAGGATAAAAAGAAAAGTTTTTTGCATGGGATAATACATTGGATGTAATCTTACACTGAAAAAATTACAGTACAATCCAACAGAGGGGTGGGCAGTATGTATTCCTATCTTGGGATAGTGAATGATTTATTAAAAGAATTTCCGGAAATAAGCAAAAATTACGCAAAGGAAATAGCATGGATTAAGGACACGTTCAAAGGACAGGAAACCGGAGGCCAGGCAATCTATTTTGACCGCTGTTTCTGTGACTACATTGGACAACTGCTGATGGACGAGTGCCAGGATAAGATTCAGATAGAAAAGGTATTTACTTTTTTAGAGGATATGGCTGTAAGTGAAGATCAGGAAGTCAGAAATCTGTTGCAGGTAACCGTTTTAGAATATCTCCGCAGCTGGTATCTGTTACAAAACAGGTCGGAGAAGCTTATGCTGCCGGAAACAAAGAAGATATTTGCTCATGTAAAGAGCTACCTGCAGGAACCGGCGCAGGATGTCCTACCCTGTTTCTATATATGACAGGATGTGTGAAAAGCATTTTGTAAAGTTGGCAGAAAGGAAAACGGGCAGACAATGATAATAGGAGATCCTTATAAATTTGCTATCCTGAGCGGGGTAATCAATGAGTGGAATATGGATGACACGTTTTGTAATGGAGTTCTGCTTTTTTGTGTAAATGGTGACATTTACCCCAAAGAGGTCGCAACAGCCACTCTTCGGTGTGAAATTGAATACTTGAAACAGAAGTTAAGGAACCTTACAACAGACAAACGGTTATATATTCTGCCTCCACAACAGGCTTTTGCAGAAATCTATGGTATTACCTTTCCGGAAGATATGGACAGTGACAATGGGGATTGTTTTGATATAACTCCAGCTTCATTGTCCGATCATAACTGCTTTGTTTTTGCGGTATGTGATGGTGTAAATATCAGGATTTTAGCAAGTGAGTTGGCTTATGAAAGGGAAAACTCCAGGCATAGATTAGAAAACATAATTATAAGTGAAACTTTTCTTACGGTTAGCGAGTTGAGGGAAATTATAGCAGTCCTGGAAGGATTTACTTTCTGATAAGTCAAAAAATTGTGTTATTGATGTGATTTATTGATGCGAGGATAGGATTTTGGATAGAAAGGATGTTTGAAAAATGGAAGATCAATATACCCGTTGGCAAACAAGAAGGAGAAGTCTCCCGGATCAAAAGAAAAGTGGGAATGGCTGGATACTTGGAAAGTCATGTTTAACATTGCACTTAACATATCAAATATATAATCTTGCTGAGGAGGCAGAACAGCAAAAAGCTATTCTTCGGCTGATTATTCCCCGGAAATGCAAATTAAGTCCGGAGTTAAAAGACTTTTTGAATAAACATAAATATGTAAAGGTAATTAGGAGGGATTAACTGGAATGGGGCTATATTTATGTATATTTGATGAAGATGGAGAAGATATTTGTGGAGTAGAAGTTGGGCTATATAGATATTTTGAGGAATTTAGGAATTTAATTTCCAAATATACAAATAAAGGTTTAGGCTCCAAAATTCTTAAGCGCAAGAGCAAATTTACATTACCAATGACAACTTTGCTAAATCATTCAGATTGCGATGGCAGTTGGAATGTTGATGAGTGCGTTCAGTTAAAGATGGAATTACAGGAAATTAAACAAGTATTTATGAATGAACTACCCGATTTATCAATAATCGAATTAAAGCAGGATATTTTTAAATTTTATGGAATAAAGCCTGAAAATTTGTTTGAATGCTTTATTGATTCTGATTGTGAGTTTCTAATCGACAGGTTAATTGAATTATGCGATTTGGCAATTCAAGAAAACAGGCCGATTATGTTTCAATAACACGAAAGGGCCAGAAACAAGCATAACCATCAAGAGCATCAAAAGGAGTATTTGACGATGAAAAAATGTATACCTCGTACATCTGACCGTATCATTACGGTTTTGGTAGCCATTGTCTGTGCAATAGCAGCATTTTTCGCTTTTCGGGAATTGCTCTATGGCGGACAGTCTCCAGTAGTATTTTTTGCAATGGGCATTTTATTAGGCGGTATTGCCATACATACAATCTGGCGCATGATCTATATGGGCAACTGGGGATTCTTCTACGATGATGAAAAAATCATTTTTGCCCTGTCTCGTAAAGACCGGCGGGAGTTTCGATGGGAAGAACTTCAAAATTCAAAGACGAACATAGTTTATCCCTCATCTCCTGCCGCATGGTATTTTTACTTTCAGGATGAAAAGAAAACAAGAAAGATTGCCGTTACGCCCCGCATGGCAGGCTACAATGAATTTGTAGACATGCTTAAGAAAAAAGGATTTCCCGCCCAAAGTCCTGGTGCTTTCAATTTTGATAAAAATGCCGAGGATATTTTCCATGAGGTATTTGGAGAGGATTTTGGCAAAGGCAGCAAGAATGAGAGCAAATAGATATAGTTAAATGTAAATCGGAAGTAGTTGGGGGAAAGTATGGAAAAAATTTTAGTGTTGTTAATTTCTGTGCCGCTAATGATAGCAGCTATCATGTGTACATTACTTGCTGATAGAATAGATACGGTTGTTAAAGGAAATAAAAAGGTTAAAAAAGTGATAGTCGTATTTGGGGTGGGGATATTTTTAATTTGTGCGCTTGCTATTGTTGTAAGTATCTTAATATAAACATTCAAATCGGGATTTGTAGAGAAATAGAAAAATCGGTAATTTTTAAGAGGGAAATAACATGAATAACCAACAAAAGGGCACAATTTTAACATTGCTGAAAATTGATAAATCGAATAGAAATTATACAAATAATTATTGGTTTTCATACAAGGATTTCTTAGACCCAACGGATGATTTTACAGATTTCTCATGTGAACGTCTTGAAGGGAAACAAGAATACATTACTTTGATTGAAAAATTACTTAGCATAGATGAAACCGCAAAAATTTTTGTACAAGTCTATGGATTGGAAGAAGATAATAATGAGCAGTGTATTACTGATGAAACCTTGATTATTTTCAGCAAATTATCTCTTTATGAGATAAAACAAATTTTTAATGAACCGAAAGATATATTTCCAAGCGATATTGGAGAAGAAACAGATTTTTCGCAACCCACTTTTCTTATTGATAATAATGGTAAACTAATTCCAAGTGCAAAGCTATTTGGCGATGATTGTTTTGTTTATTATTGTTGGTGGGATTAAATTCCAGTTTGTAGAACTGAAAAATCGGAATTTGTAAGGAGAATTAAGCAATGAGCAAAAAAATTATGTTATTAGGGATTGCTGTAATTTTAGCTGCGATTGCACTATCTATAAATAATATTATAGCTTTTGGAGGTGGCATTGTCGGTCTTTTGATTGCAATTATAGGTTTATTCATACGGGACAAAGATACGAGAAACTGAGTCGAGAGTAGTGTGTCAACTTCCAGTTTACAAGGAGGGTGATTGTATGAAAAAGAAGGCATTATTTGTTTTTACAATAATAATGGTTGCTGTACTATGTGCATCTGCTTGGTTCTATGGATATTACAACCGAAAGAGCAATGATAACATTCCGTCAAAGGAATTGATAGTTTCTTATTACCAAAACAAAGGTGTAGTTTATACAACAGAACAATTACAAGGTTACAAGAATACGCAGTTAATGGAAGTGTGGGGAGAACCAGATAATTTCCTGTCAGGAATGTGGGGCGACATTTGGAAAACTAATAACACATATTGCATCATTGTTTATTATGACAGAAACGGTGTTGTTGAGCATGTTACGGTTATGAATGAAGATTAACAAATTCTACTTGTAGAAATGGAAAAATCGGGAGTTGGAGATGAAAATTATTGATAATATTAACTCAAAAGACTATGGTCGTTTTAAAGATATTTGGGAATCCCCAGAACGATATGCTTTGGTAAAGAATGAGTTTCGAGAAGAATTTGCAATAATAGACATAGTAGATAAATCGTATGTGCTTATAGAAGATGAACATTTAGAAAAAATCGTTCAAGAAAAGCTGCGTGAGAATGGGTGTAAAATCTTTAATAACATCCGAGATGCAATAAATTAGCTGAAATATAAAAGCAATTCCAATTTGCTCTTTTCCGAAAAAGGAGATACGAAAAGCTGAAACACATTCATTTGTATAAATAAACAGGGAGATTTTGTTATGGCATTTACTTTGCAGATCAGACAGAAGAAACTATTTGGAAAGACGGTACTTGGTATCCCATCGCTGGCTCACGCCTGCGGCTTTTGCTATGGTTCTAATAATGATTTTTATATTCTTCAGGAAAATGAGCAGAGCCAGGGAACCGCTGTTTTTTATAATCCTGGGCGTATAGGGCGGGGGATCTTTTTTGATGGCAGCAAAGCCAGGGAAGGATATTATGAGATAAGCTATAATATCCCTACCACCAAAGCAGAGATTACGGATTTTACCAGGCTTGCAGGTGAGATGGAAAGGCGCCTGGGCAGAGTGGAAATGTACTGTGTGGAGGAAGAGAGGGCTTTAACCATCAGGGAACTGGAGCAGGGGATTGAGAATTTTGCCATGTTCAATCGGAAGTCACTGAACCAGTTTTGCGGGAATAAAGAATTTGGGAGCTATATCCTTACGCTGGCGAGGTGGCCTTATACGCTGACGGAGGACAAGGTGGCCGCATGGGAGGCATGTACAGATCTTTCAGACTTCGAGCAGACGCTGCATGATATTCAGGCATTGGATGTCTATTACGCAAAGCCAAGGCTTCTGCAGAAAAACGATACAAAAGAGATCGGAGCCTTTTATGCCTTAACAGAAGAATGCGAAAGTATCT
>OFHM01002204.1_pt1 | contig 11373 bp, 4 predicted proteins | sample 1521311 | NCBI WGS metagenome assembly OFHM01 (sample SAMEA3504083, study PRJEB24116) | mouse gut metagenome | biome: mouse gut; feature: mouse-associated habitat; material: faeces | place: Denmark | collected 2011 | reverse complement strand
CCTGGAACTCACTCTGTAGACCAGGCTGGCCTCAAACTCAGAAATCCGCCTGCCTTTGCCTCCCGAGTGCTGGGATTAAAGCCGTGCGCCACTACTGCCCGGCTCCTCCCTTGTGGATTTAGGAACAATTTTCTGTCTTCCCTCAGTTCACCAGCCCAGCTCAGCTCCAGTTCGGGAGCTCTCTTGAACTCCATCATGTACTTGCAAATTACTTTTTACAACTTCTCTCTTATTTTGTGTATACTTGTAACTTATTCCTCCCCCTTCCCTCCAATTTGTTTTGTTTGAGGCAGAATCTCATATATCCCAGGCTAGCCTCACACTCACTGTGTGGCTTTGAATGATGTTGATGTTGAATTAGATGTTGAATTCCTGATGTGGTCTTTTCAGGGTTGGCTGCGATGGCAAGAACAGCTTCTAATTAGCCAGCGAGATAGGAGGAAGGAGGCTACTGCTGTGCAACACTATCAGCACTGGCAGAAGCAGAGATCTCTGAAGGCTTGGCTTAAATACCTCCAAATCTGCAGGGTGAAGAGATGGCAGAATGGTGAGTCAGAAGCCTAAGCTTCCAAGCCAGACTTGAGCAGATGGCTCTCCCCACTGTCTGTGATCCTTCAGGAAGAGGGAACAGAAGATATTACATTGCAATTGTGATGACAAGAAAGTTAGAAGAAAAGTACACCATCTTTGGTTCTCATTTATTTCTTTTTGGCTTTGCTTTGCTTTTGCTTTTGCTTTTGCTTTTGCTTTGCCTTTTTTTCTTTCTTTCTTTCTTTCTCTCTCTCTCTCTCTCTCTTTCTATCTTTCTTTCTGATGTATTTATTTATCGTCTATATATGAGTGTCCTGTCTTCATGCACACCAGAAAAGGGAACCAAATTCCATTGCAGAACATTGTGAGCCACCATGTGGGTGCTGGGAATTGAACTCAGGTCATCTGGAAGAGCAGTCAGTGCTCTTAACCCCTGAGCCATCTCTCCAGTCCCCCATTTTGGTTTTTATTAACATGCCTAACTGTTAGTTGGAAGGCAGCTTGTTTCTGGATAGATCATGACAGGCCAGCACAATCTTACAAGAAGAGGTTTTTTAATTGAATAGGGGTGAGGATGGGGGAAGAGAAGAAAGAAAAGAAGGGACGAAGGGTTGGGGTCTCTGTCTTTTATTCTGTCTCTGTCTTTTATTTTAACTGTGTTGTAATGAATGATGCACACCACCCTGCACCACTCCACATAGGTGAGGTGTTTGCTTGGAGTGTTTGGCAGTTGCCATAGCAACAGGCTCCTTATCGCCTAGGGTTGATGTCATTTGCTGATTTGGAGACTGACTGTAAACCACTTCTGATGCTAACACTAACTTTAATTCAGATTGTGTTAATGTATTGTGATTACTATATACATTTTATTTCAAATGGGGCTGTCCCTAATGTGATGGGTATAATGTTATTTAGTTTTTTTTTTTTTTTTTAATTGTGCTTGTTTTTACACTGTATTATATCTTTGTCAAGAATACTAGTTTTAGAGCCTGGCAGTTGTTGGTGCACACCTTTAATCCCAGCACTTGGGAGGCAGAGGCATGCAGATTTCTGAGTTCCAGGCCAGCCTGGTCTACAGAGTGAGTTCCAGGACAGCCAGGGCTACACAGAGAAACCCTGTCTCGAAAAACCAAAACCAAAACAAACAAACAAAAGATAGTTTTAGTGATTATCTGTATATTTAGAATGACTTGCTTTTTTGAACTTTATTAATACAATATATTTATTAGTCTCCCTTCTCTCAGACTCTGAGCCAGCCACTTAACTTTTCCAGGCTTACGGAGAAAGTACAGGAAAAAGAACATACAAGGTAGAGGAGACATGGGAGGAAGGACTGTGGAAGGCAGAGGTGGAAATATCTGCTTCATAGATTGAAGCAGATGAGAAAAGTCACCATTAGGCAAAAGAGTCCCATGGCTTCTGAGAGGGCAAAGCTCAGAATCACATAGGAGATGAGCTGGTACTTTGGAGAAGGGTTCCTGGCATAACCAGTCATGAGACTCCCCAAATAGTTCCAATTCAGCCACCCCAACTCTGGCAGCCAAGCCCTAATGAACTCAGCTGTAGTGCTGATGTCCCTTGAAGTGGCAGGGGCTTGGAAGCTGTAGCTCGGGGCAGTGAGCATGGGATGTGAGACTGCCAAGCCAAGGTTCCACAGTCCTTGAGCTAGAGATGAACTTTGTAGCTGAGCTCAGGAGTGGGTGGAGGTGAACCTGGAGCACACCTACATTGTTAGGGGTGAGGAGCTGAGGAAGGGGAGCAGCTGCAAACAAAGACAAGACAGATGAGTTTTGTATTTGTTTTTTATTTTGAGATAGGATATTACCATGTAGTGCTGACAGGACTCACTATATGGTCCTTACTGGCCTTGAGCTCACAGAAATGTGCCTGCCTTTGCCTTCCCAGAGCTGAGATTGAAGGTGTGTACCACCATGCCTGATGCTGTCACGTGCTTACTTTTACTTAGTGAGCCATTTACTTGACCTGGACCAGCAAACTGTTCTTCAGTGACAGAGTCCTAAGTGAGAGGTGGCCAGGAGATGGGAAAATAGAGGCTAGACCAGGTGGGACCAGGCGGTCTTGCACAAGCTCTGCCAGGAGAGCTTATTGAGAAGTAAAGCATCAATCTCATGGGAGAAATGGGACAGAGGCAGCAGAAGCTGTCATGGAATGGGACCAATTAGGAAGCTAATCAAGTGTCCTTGTACAAGGACAACATAGGGTATCTTAAGAGCATCAGAGACAAAGCAATCCCCTTGGTGGAAGAGTTGGGTTCTCGGAATCTGAACCCACAACCCCCAAAATGCCCTGACTCAGGCGACTTCTGGCTCTGCCAAGTATGTTTCTGATTTTAGATCTGAAACTGTGTTCCTTTTTGATACATCATAGCCTCAGGGAAGGCTTGGGCTCAGCCCAGCCCTCAGTAGACACTTGGATTATTTGAGTTTGTCCTCCCTAATGCAAAAGCATATAATTTGTGATGTTAAAATTTTTGGGTGGCTGCCGATATGGCTCAGCAGTTAAGGGCACTGACTGCTCTTCTAGACATCCTGAGTTCAATTCCCAGCAACCACATGGTGGCTCACAACCATCTGTAATGAGATCTGATGTCCTCTTCTGTTGTGTCCGAAGACAGCAACAGTGTACTCACATAAACTAAATAAATCTTAAAAAAAATTTTTTTTTTGGATATTGATTTTTTTAAGTGAAAAGGAAAGAAAAAATTTAACATATCACAGATTCTGTGAAAATCTTATCCCTGGTCAGGCAGTAGTGGCTCACACCTTCAATCCCAGCACTCAGAAGGCAGAAGATTGGCATGGTGGGATTCTCACGGATGCCATTATTGTGGATTTCCTCAATAGTTTGAGAATGAGTTGACCCAGGGCTTTTACTTCATCTCTAAAACTAGGAGTATAATGGGCTTAAGACATAGCTTCTGAAAGACCTCCTGACCCTCGCTTTTCTATCTTCTTTATCCTCTCATCTCCTGGCCTCCCCCTTCAGACCTTGTTACTGAGAACAGCCTGCTGGTTCAGGTCACCCTAGGAGCCTGCTCACTGATGCTTTTTGTAAACAAGCTTACTGAGTTTACACAGGAATGACTCAAACACTGGACTGGACTCTAGGTTAGGCTCAGGCTCTTGTCCAAGTGAGTCCCACTTACCTCCTAGCCAACACTGCCTTGGCAAGTTCCCTGTATCTGTCAGACAGAGTGGTGTAGACCAACTCTTCAGTTGCCCAGGGCTGTGGAGCAAAGGCTTATGTGTTGTCTAGCATGATGAAATTTAATTATGTGTCTCAAGCTATGACCTATTTGGAGGTCCCAGTTCACCAGCTATAAGCTGGTCAGTGTTGGAAGGATGTGTACTCTGAAGCTCAGGTCAGCATGGCAGAAAGCTCAGGAAGCCCTTTGCCAGCATGATAACTGCAGTGGTACGTCATAGATGTGAAGACTCAGCCTATCCAGGAACAAGCCACGTAGAGGCAGAAATCAAACAGTATCTTTCAAAGAATTGGTTACCATTCTTGACTATCAGCAGCTAACTAGAAGCCTCACCCTTGGGGAGAAAATTTTGGTTTTTGTTTTTCAAGACAGGGTTTCTTTGTATAGCCCTGCCTGTCCTAGAACTCACTTTGTAGACCAGGCTGGCCTCGCACTCACAGAGATCAGCCTGCCTCTGCCTCTTGAGTGCTAGGATTGAAGGTGTGCGCCACTACTGCCTGGCCAAGGAGATTTTTTTGTTGTTGCACATTCCTTTTTTGGTTTGGTTTCTCTTGCTGTGGTGAAGCTATGATCAAACAAACTGGAAGAAAGAAAGAATTTATTTGGCTTATAGGTTACAGTCTATTATTGAGGGAAGTCAAGCAGGGACCTAGAGGTTGTAACTAAAGCAGAGACCATGCAGGAGTGCTGCTTCCTGGCCTGACTCCTTCCCTCTGTCTCAGTTACCATTCTTCTAAGGCTCAGACCCATCTGCCCAGGGATAGCATCACCCATGATGCGGTGTGCCCTCTTATATCAATCAGTTACTAACTTAAAAAAATGCCTCTCAGACATGTCACAGTTCAATTTGATGGAGACAATCAACTAATTTCCTCTTCACAGATGTGTGAACTTGACAACTAGTATTAATCATCACCCTTCCTGAAAATTACAGACCTCTTTTCTTGGAGAGAGAATAACTCAAGAAGTCCCAATATCCTTCTAGTATCTAGACAACTCTTTTATGTTGTGGTGTTTGGGGTTGAACCAAAGGAGTTTCACATTCTCTAAGCACACACTATCACTGAACTATACTGTTAACTTAAGACCTTTCATAAGGATTCTTTGTGGGAACGCTCTTGAATCCTGCTCACTCCAGTAAGTAGCGTCCAACCTCTGTGACTTCTCCCTGCTTGGGGAGCAGCACCCAAGAGTTATTTCTCTGTTGCAGAGATGGCTGTACAATTCCACCATGGTACTGTGCTCCAGATACATTTCTGTGACTGGCAGTGGGCCTGGGAGTGGAGGCAGAGCTTGTCTGCCCACCAGGCCCTGGTGGTGAAGCTGGCCGGGAGGATGGTCCTGCGGAGGGCCTTTACACACTGGAAGCACTGTATCCTTCTTTGTACTGGAATGTCCATCTCCCCAGAGTGTCCCTAGTGTGAGGAGCTGGATGCCTTAGACATCCATCCTTACATTGTCTATTCAGGTCATGACTCATGCTCTACTTCAGCTTAATTTCTTGTGTTTGGTGAGCTAGGTAGGTTTCTATTTCTGTGATAAACACCATGACCAACAGCATTTTAGAGAGATGCTGACAGTTTCTACTCTATCATTAAGGGGCATCAGGATAGGAACTCAAGGCAGGAACTGAAGCAGAGGAACGATCATCCCTGGTTTGTTCCTCAAGGCTTGTTCAGCTCTTTAATCAGCCCAGGAGCACCTGCCCAGTGGTGGGACCACTTGTAGTGGACTGGGCCCTCCCACCTGAGTCTTTATTAAGAAAATGTCCCACAGACTTACCTGCAGGCCAGTCAGATGGAGGCAATTTCTCAGTTGAGAGTTCCTCTTTCTAAATAATTCCGGCTCTGTCAAACTTTGAAAAAAACTAATGAACACATGAGGGCAACCCAAAGCCTCACAGCAGTCATTGTCCAGTGGGGGAACTGCTATGAAAGTGGGTCTTGTCAGTATGGTGTGATTGTGCTATGGAAGGGTTGTATAAGAACCATCCTGTGTGCCCATATCTCAGGAACAAGGAGGCAGAAGCATCTTAAATGCAAGGCTAGCATGACCACACCATCCAGCCCCTAGCTCCAGCCCCTAGTTGCAGCCCCTAGCTCAGACTTTTTTGTTTTGAATAAAAGTTTTTGGCATCCTAGGAAGTTCAGGCAAGGAAGAAGCATCCGAGCTGAGTGTCAGTCCTAGGTGACTGCAGGTTCTTCTGGCAGAGACTGGGTATTCATACAGGGTTATTGATAAACTACTAATGTTCAAGAATATGCAATAAGGGCTGGAGAGATGGCTCCGCAGTTAAGAGCACTGGCTGCTCTTTCAGAGAACCCCGGTTCAATTCCCAGCTCACATCTGTCTGTAGCTCCAGTCCCAGGACTTGTAATACCCCCACAGAGACATACATGCAGTCAAAACACCAATGAGTATAAAAATAAGTCATATATTTAAAAACTTTAATGTGGTGGCCTGGTGGCACATGCCTCGAGTCTCAGCACTCAGGGCAGACACAGGCAAATCTCTTTGAGTTTGAGGTCTGCCTTGTCTAATAATGAGTTCCAGGCCAGCCAAGGCTATGTAGTGAGACCCTGTCTCAAAAAAAAAAAGTGTTGATTGTTGTACTCGGGGAGGGTCAGGGTGGACTAGGGGCTTTCGTCCCCTCTGTGCCCCCCTCAGGGATTTACTCTTTATCCTGACGAGCTCAGAGCTTCAGACGAGTTCATAAGAATCAGTGCACTGAAATTTGTGCTTTAGAAAAGATGTTTCTAGGGCCAGTGAGACAGCTTGCTGCCAAGTCTGATGACCTGAGTTTGAGCCTTGGAACCTACTTGGTAGAAGGAAGAACAGACTCCTGCAAGTTGTCCTCTGACCTTCACCACGGCACATACATACACACAAATAGAGATGCATGTAATACAGAGAATTATTTTAAAAGAGAAGGTAGATGGCCCTAGAGACTTGCCCAGAAAGCCCATGTGTGTGCAGTCACGTAAGGGATGAGTCAGAAGCGGAGCGGCTGTGAGAGAAAGTTGAGCAGAGCAGAGAGATGGTTTGGTGCTGAGTACATGAGGATTGTGGGAGGAGAAAAGATCTGCAAACCCAAGCTTTTAGCTCAGCCATCTGACTGGATCGTGGTACCAGACAATGCAAGTTCTGCTTGCTAGATGATGATTCCAAATGCTTATAGAAAGTAATAGCAAGTAATCTCAGGTACTTTTTGCCTTACATAAAATGGGCATGACCTGGCTCTTTGATAGAACTTCCCTGGGTCACTAAGAGAAGACAGGTGACTGTCAGCCCGCTCAGCAAGCCTGTTATACTTAGAGGCATGCCCCTAGGTGGCCCACAGGAAGTATACATATTGTGTAGAAACCTTGTTAGACTGGAGGCCTTAACTTCCTGTCAGACATGTTGCTACAGGCAGAAGAGGCTGCCCAGCATGAGGCAGCAGCTGAACACCGCCAGCACTACCTGCTGGTAAGAGCCTGGGGCAGCTGCGGAGGCATGCGCTCAGGGCTCCTGCGCCATAGCCCCTGAGTGGAGCCAGTTCTCAGTTAGCTGTAGTCTGTGCTTGCATTTTGAAGCTGAGAAAGTAATGAGTAAAGTCAGAGATTGGAGTTGAAAGGGAACCTGAAAGGGGAACTGACCCTGGGTCTTTACACAGTAGACCTCTTTTGAGTGGCAGAGATCAAAGTCTTGATCTTAAACCTAAGTCAAGGTCTGGGGAGTTGATTCCTGTTTTGTGGGCTGCCTCTCCTGTAGGAGCTGGTCTTCAGAGGCTTTTAGGAACCTCTGGTGCTCCACAGAACACAGTGAATACCCCTAGCTCTGTCTAACCACAGAACACAGTGTGAAAACCCTTAGCTCTGTCTCACCTCTTTTCTCTGGTACTTTGCTTATATAGTATGTATGCAATTGGTGACAGAGTTGGGAATGTGGCCCCAAGGATTCCGTCCTAGTGTCTTTTTCTGTTGAAAACAGGTTGGTTTTCCCATGTAAGTTAATACAAGGAATACAGTCCTTAGGAGACAGGAACAGATACCCATCTCACAAATAATTGTAGATTCTGACAAGTTGACAATGAGTACCAACCATCACAGATTCACCTGAGATCATTCTGGCAAACCGCTTTTATAATTACGTAAATGTATTACATTACATTAACTCTTATGTGGTTCCCAAGTCTGGGATTAGAGGCATGTATCACCATGCCCAGCCAACATTCAACCTCTTAGAATTCTTTTTCATATGGGTCAAGGGAAGTCCCCCAGTTAGAGGCAACGCTGTGTTTTTTGTGTGAAGGCAGTGTTACTGAGCCTGCTGGGTAAGCTAGTTTCTATTAGGAACTTGGTAGCAAAACTGCAGAGAACTGGAGCAGTCCTGAACCACAGTGGCTTCCAGTGATGCTTTCCTTGTTCATACTTCTACAGATCCTAATGCACCTTTATAACTCCTCTTGTCATGTCTCTGGGTAGTATTCTTGCTCTAGAGCCTTCAAAGACAACGTGACCCAGGCCCGACTACAGCAAATAAGAAAGAAGCTTGCTCAGCAGCTGCGTGACACTACAGTAAGACTCTCCTGGCCCCAACCCCAGACAGGACTCTGCTGTATGGGTAGCTCCGGGTGGCCTCAAGCTCACTGTATAGTCTGGGCTGGTCTAGAATTCACAGTCCTCTTGAGTCCTGAAATTACAGGTGTACTGTGCACAGTACTTGATTTCCTTTAGACTCCATAATCATACTGCCTGTTTCCATTGTTAGTCTGTACCTGCTGATAGAGAAATTTGTTTTAGCCTCTTTAGTGTTCCCTACCCACCCCGTCCTACTACTGGAGTTTGCTAAGAAAACCAGGGCTTGATTTGGATGTTAAGGACTGGCTTTTCTCTTGACCTAGGGTATTGTTAGACAGTATAGACCCCACGGAGTCCTGTACTTGAAAGGCTGTTGGTATGTTTCCCCCATAGGCAGTTCTCTTCAATAGTTTGTTGAGCAGGGGCAACAATTCTCTTCATTGGTTTTATTTCTGAGTGTAGATTCTTTTTAAATGATTAAGCACATGATCTACATACTATGTAGCCTCAACATTCATTAGTATTTTGCCTCAAAATTTTCCCTAAATGACTTCAAAGTAAATTATAAACACTTTGGTATGCATCACCCCCAAACAAGTAGTTTTACATCACAGGACCATCCAGGCCATTTTCGGATTTTCACAGTTGTCCTTGAAAACATCTTCTCAAGCAGTGTTATACTTCATTGTTATTCCTCCTTTGCCTGTCTGAAGACAGTCTTGCTGTATAGCCCAGATTGTCTCCATTTTCCATCTTTCTACGTTTCCTCCCCTTACATCTTAGTTATTATGTCTCCTCAGCCCCTACTCTACAGAAGTGTTCTCTTGAGCCATACTCTGTATTCTAATTAAGAAGTCTCAGGCTTACTCTCTCTTGTTCTTTCGCCTCTCGTTTTCTTACTCTCTTTCCTCTTGCCCCCTTGCTCCCCTCTCTCCTCATCCCCTTCTCCCCTCTCTCCACGTGGTCATGGCCTGCCTCTGCTTCTCTAGTCTCTCCTTCTCTCTGCCTTTCCCTGCCTCTACTACTCTCTTAACTCCCCTCCCATGCCCTAAATAAACTCTATTCTATACAAAAAGGAAAAAAAAATTCTCAGAGCTACTAGAAGCATCTTTAAACTGGCCCAGATTATGTCTCCCTAGGCCAGCTGCTTTGAGTGAGCTGCCCCAAAGTGGGGCAATGCTTCCTTTGGGGACTCGGAGTGAGCTGGGAGTCAGCTCTTACACCAGGAGCCCTCTCTCTTCTCATCAGGATAAACTCAGTTTTCTTCCTGTAGTTGCTTCACAGGTTCTGGCACCTCTGGCTGTCTCGAATTGAGCAGAGGGAGGAGAGGGAACAGACCCCCTCATTGCATGCAGCCCTGAGCCACCACAGGTAGGAGCTGTCTTCAGCCTTGGCCTTTCTAGGGACACCTGGTTAGTTTGATGCACAGTTGTCCAAGAGCAATTACTCTGGCCTGAGTTAGTGCCAGACTCAGAAAGGTCTTTTAGCCAGACGTTGACAGTGCCCTTAAACCCAGTCCTTCTGCATAGCCTGTTCCAGAACAGCCAGGGATGCACAGTGATGCCTGTGTGTATATTTTCTGGTACCTTCTCTGTGTACATATCAACTATACTCTGACATGCTTGCACAGGACGGTCACTGGAACAAAACACAAAAAAGCAAGCAAGCAAACAAAAAAACATAAGGTGAAAGCCACACTAGTCATTATGGCTCCTCAGTGTGGTTTGCTTTTGGCAGGTTGATGGCAGTGAAAAGACTACCAATGTGTGAGCCTATTCCATCATTGCCACTGCCTCCCTTCTGCAGGCTTTTTGTGTGTGTGCATTGTGACTGGTGATAGAACTCAGCACCAAAGTGCTTGCTTAGCATAGGCAAGATGAGTTTGAGCCCCTTTGCACAGAAGCAAAAGATTTAAAAAAAAAATAAAAAAGACCCTGTGAGTTGTTAATGTTAAAGGGTCAGGTTAGGAAGATATTTGGGGCTCAGTCTATATGGAAATAGGGAATGTCCTCTTAGTGCTAGTCATCCTGTTAAATGCACTTATTTTAAAGTAAATATCTATGAAGGAAAACTAGAAATATATAAAAAGAAAGTGTAAAATAGGCTCTCTACTTCCAAGCCAGAGATGTTCATATATTAAATAATGTCTTGACTCCTTTCCTTCCTCAACTCATGGTGTTACCAGGTTAATCTGCAGTTACTGGTCCAGTTTTGGAGGTTTTTTTTTTTTTTTTTTTTTTTTTTTTTTTTTTAGACAGGGTTTCTCTGTATAGCCCTGGCTGTCCTGGCACATTGGATTTTATAACAGACTTTGTGTGTGTGTGTGTGTGTGTGTGTGTGTGTGTGTGTGTGTGTGTAATACTTCTCCTGTGATTGCCGTAACTTGCAATCTAGTGGGCTTATGTTTGATTCCTGTAATCTTTTTTTCTAATTCTTTTAAAAAATTTTTGTTTTTAGTTATTTCTGTTTCTACATTTTCTCCTTTTATAGGTGGATTTTTCTTAGAAGTTTTTATTTTTTCTTCATCATTTTGTTGTTTTATATTTCCAAAAAACATATTAAAAAAATCGGCAAACACTGTATCTATACTTTTTTTTGTTTCTTCATATTCTTGTTTTTTCTTTTTATTTCCTACATGTGAGTTCCACATTCTATCATATTTTCTTTTTGAAGGTCCTTGTGATAATATTCTATATGCCTCATTTATATCTTTAAATCTTTCTTCTGAAAATTTATCTTTTACATTAACATCTGGATGGTACTTTTTTGCTTGTTCTCTGTATGCTGTTTTTATTTGCTCCATTGTTACTTTATTAGTTTCTAATTCTAGTATTTTATAATAGTCTTTAAATATCATTTAACATCCTCCCATTATTTCATGGTTTTGCTTATTATATCAAGTTTTATATTATTTTTCAATACTAAAAATAAAAATTATGGTAACAAAAAAATCACTTTATAGTGATTTTTAGGTATTTTTTATTAATATTCTATTTTTATATTTATTTTATTTAGATATTGTATTTCATTTTCCAAATTTATATTGTATTCTAA
>OFHM01002202.1_pt1 | contig 11382 bp, 18 predicted proteins | sample 1521311 | NCBI WGS metagenome assembly OFHM01 (sample SAMEA3504083, study PRJEB24116) | mouse gut metagenome | biome: mouse gut; feature: mouse-associated habitat; material: faeces | place: Denmark | collected 2011 | reverse complement strand
GGAGGATTGCAAATTCAAGGCCAACTTGGGGAAATTACTGAAATTATTTGTTTTCAAAATAACAAAAATTTAAAAATACATTATATAAAAATTTTCAATAAAAACTTTAAAACATCATATATTTATATTATTTGGGATTTTTTTTTTTGATACCAATATTTATTGGATGTGTATTTATTTTTATTTCTTCTTGGAAATTTGTTTTGATAGTCTTTATCAAATGATGTTAAGTATATGTGAAATTCTTTATCATACTTCTTTTCTATTTCTTTTAATTTCTTACTTAATATTTTTTGGCTTAATTTTTGTTTTAATATTTTATTTGTATCCTCATTTTTTTGTTTATTTATTTTTTCTTTTTCTTTTCTTAATTTTTCTTTTAGTTCGCAGTAAGTATTATAATTTGTGTCATTGTCTTTTATTTTTCCATTTAGTCTATTTAATAGATTACCATACAAAGAATCAATGTCATTTTTTCTATTTATATTATATTTTTTATATTTTCCTTTTTTAGCACAAGACGTTTCTTCTCCTTTATATTTTTTGTATTTCTTATCACAATATATTTCATCATTTCTATTTTTGGGGATAAAATAATCATTACAAAATTCGCATTTTGAAATTACCTTTTTATTTATTAGTAATTGATAAAATGTAATATAACATAATTCTTGTATGTTGTTAAAAGTATAAGTATATCTTTTTATTTTAGGATTTTTGTCAGTTAAATTAAATTGAAAAGTTGATGTTGGTATAGTAATTTGATTAAGTTTAAATTTTTTAGTGTTACTTTCAACAGATTTATTCAAAAAAGAATTATCTACTAATTTTTTTATTTCTTTTAAATCATTTATAAAATTATCTAAAAATTTAATACAGGCATTTTTTATTATTGTTCCATTTTTTAAATCTTTATATTGTTGTGCTACTTTTTTATTTATAATACTTTTTTCCAATTTTGCTAATTCTCTTATTTTATTATCAAGTTCATTAAAATAATCAACTCTAATTTGGTGTAGAGTATTTTCAAAGGTGTTTATTTCATTTAATAGAATAGGTGATATGTCTTTTTGTATTTTATATTTTCTGGCATTTTTGTTATCTTTTGTAAGAGGTTCATATTTCCTTTTTTGTAAAGTATCTTGAATATCTATTTTTAATTGTTGAAAAATATCATAATAAATAGGTTCATTAAAATCATAATCCTCATCGTAAGTGTATATGTTTGTATTTGTTTTTTCTTCAAAGGATAGATTTAAGATATAATTTTTAGATTCTTCCAAATATTTTATAATTTGCTCATATTCATTCATAATTATTAATAATGTATTTCCTAATCTAGTAGCATTTGTTTGTAATGATTTAGGTTCTTTTTTTAGTTTGTTTTCATTCATAGAGAAAGATGTTTGTATTTGATTAATTCGTTCAAGTTCAATATCAGAGCGTTTATAAAATTCAATTTGAAAAGTATTAGTATAGTTTTTAAAGTCATATAAAATTAAATTTTCTATATAATCCATCTATTATTTCCTCCTTATCGTGTAACCACTAATAAAAAAATAAAAGTTGTTAAATGGACACCATATATTATATAGAATAATAGTAGTAGAAGTCAAGTGTGCATAAAGATTTCAAAAAAATAGTTTTTATTTGTAGGTTGTTTATGTAGTTGTTCTAGAAGATTATATCTACAACTTACAGGAAAGGTAGGCAGAAATGCAAGAAAGAATAAATCTACAAAAGATAAAAGAGATATGTTCAAAAATGGGGGTAGTACATTGTCCTGAAAGGGAAGAGATACAAAATGAAACCTATGAGGAATTAGAAGAAACGTGGGGATATAAAAGTATAGATTTTGTTAATGTAGGAGGGAATAAAAGTGAAATATAGTGAGTTTTTAGATGATTTATCAATGATTGCACGAAATGAATTAAGTTCTATGATAAGTAAGAAGATAGAGCCAAGTATAGAAAGAGTTGAAAAAACTTTAAGAGATGATTTTCACAATGTTTTAGAAGAAGAAATTGATAAAAGCATACAACCAATATTTAAAGATTTTATACTGAATAAAATTAAATCAGAAGTTAAAAACGATAATTATTTATTATTTTAAAATTAGGAGGTAATTAATATGAATATCAGGGAAATGATTATAAATTCAAAGGAAGTTGTAATGTCAGAAATAAAAGGTGTAGAGAAAGAAGAAATGGAAGAATATTTACAAGAAAATATCTCTTATTTAGAAAATTCATTAAAAAATGTAATAGATAATGAAGTAGACGAAGGTATAGAAGATTTATTACTACAAAAGTTTCTAGAAGATTTTGAAACCAAAATAAAATATAGGTTAAGAGAAAAAGTTTTTAGGTAAAGGAAGATATTATGGAAGAAAATAAAAATCAAAAATTATTTAGTCAAAATGGTGTTTTACCAATAATAATAAACGGAGAAGAGTACACACGTATTCTTCCCCCAAATTTTATTGTAGAAAATAGTAAACTTTATGAAATAGAGAAGAAAAAGGATAAAGAAGGAAATATTATTGAAAATAAAAATTTTATTTCATCTGTTATACCTATTCTTTTAGATGTAATTAGTAATGAAGATAGCGAAGAGGAGAAAGTGAAAATTGCAATTTATAAATATAATAAGTGGAAAGTAGGAATTTTTCCAAAAGATATTGTTTTTAGTCATTTTGAGATAGTAAAATTATCTTCTTTTGGTTTACCTGTGAATAGTCTTAATGCTAAAATGTTTGTTTATTATTTTTCACAATTTGAGTTAATAAATCTTGAAACACAGAAACCTATTAGAGCAGTTACAAAGTTAGGGTGGAGAGATGATTTTAAAATTTTTGTTCCTTTTACTAATGAAATTATAGTTGATTTAGATTATAGACTTCAAAAATGGCTTGAGGGATATACACAAAAAGGAAATTTAAAAGAGTGGATAAATGAAATAAAGTTATTAAGAAATAATATTTTATTTAGATTTATATTATCTTCTTCCTTCGCTGCACCATTACTTAGAATTTTAGGACATAGAATTTTTGTTGTTTATAATTATGGGGATTCGAGAGCTGGAAAATCTGCTATGTTACATACTGCTTTAAGTGTATGGGGAAATCCTGAAAATTTAATGTGTACTTTCAACACAACGGCCGTAGGAATGGAAAGATTAGCAGGTTTATTCAATGATTTAGTTTTAGGAATTGATGAGAAACAAATACAAAAATCACAAAATGAATTAGAGAAATTAATATTTATGTTGTCAAGTGGTACAGGTAAGGTTAGAGGAAATAAAACAGGTGGTGTTCAAGAATTAAATACTTTTAATGTACTTGTTTTAGCAACAGGAGAGCAAACAATAACAACAGAAGAATCAACAACAGGTGTAGCAACAAGAATTTTAGAATTAGAAGGCTCACCATTCAATTATAAAGAAGAATTGAGTTCTAAAATGTATGAAACAACTCAAAAATATTATGGTACTGTTGGAAGAAAATATATAGAAATTTTAATTAATAAATATAGCCAAGATAATTATAAAACATTGAAAGATTTGTTTGAAGAAATAAAAAAGGAATTAAAATTAAAAACTACTAATGATATATATTCCTATATTTCTTCTGTTGCAGTTATTGTTTTAGCTGATGTGGTTGTAAGTAAAGAGTTATTTGAAGAAGATAACAAAGAAAATTCTATAAAAATGGGATTAGAAATTTTAGAAAAATTAGGAACAGCACAAGAAATAGATGTAGTAGAAAAGGCATATTTAGAAATTACCTCTTGGATTTTATCTAATTATAAGTCATTTGATAAATATAAGATAGAAAATTATACAGAATATGACGATACAGAGAGTTGTTCGTTTAAAGAGAGTTTTGGACTTTTTGATAAAGGTGTTTATTATGTTCATACGTCAATATTGAAAGAATGGTTGAGAAAACATAATTATTCTACTAAAAAAATTATAAATGGTTTAGCAGATAGACATTACATAAATGTTAATATAACTGAAAGTGGTAAGGTTGAAAGAGCTATACAGAAAAAGTTTAGAGGGGTAAATAATAGAATGTATGCTTTTCCAACACCATTTGATTTAAAAGAGAGATTAGAAAAAGAATTAATACAACAACAAAAGGAACAAGAAATTAAAAGAGAGCAGGAAATTGCACAACAATTTAAGGGAAAGCAACAATTACACGCTAATGGGGCAAGGTGAATTCTTTTTAATAAAGGTAATGTTATATTGATTTTTTCCTTTAAGAATATTCTATAAATCAATATAACACAGGATAGGAGGAATAAAAGTGATACATAGTATTTATTTAAGTATAGTAGGAATTTTAATTAATCAAATTCCATTGTTTTATGAATTATTTACAAGAAATAGTAAGCAAAGATTTTATAAATTTGAATATAAAAATGTCCGTTTCTTTTATTTCTTATATTCCAAAAGTTTATATATACAAACAGAAGTAGATAAAATAATTGGAAAAAGAGATATTACGTTAAATGATAAGGAAGAGTTTATAAATGAGTTAATAGAAATAATAACAGAATTTGTAAATATAAAAAAGAAAGATATTAAATTTAATGTTTGTAGAATTGATTATAAAGTGGATATCCAACTTACATCATTAGAAATGTCTAATATGCACGTTTTAATGAGTAAACATAGAACTAATTATAAAAAGTTAAAAGCAACAGGAATATATGATACGAGTATATCATTAGCAACACCATATTCAGGTTTAAAAGTAAATGTTTATGATAAATGGGAAAAGTGTAAGTTGCCAGAGTGGAAGGGGGTTTTAAGAGTGGAACTACAAGTAAAAAATAGGAAATTACATAGGTTATTGAGAAAAGAAGGAATTAAAAGAAATATCAATGTATATTGGACCAAAGAATTTATGGAAAAATATTACTTTTTATACTATGAAGGATATTTTTATTTGGGAGATTATTATAAATTAAATATTTGTAAAAGGTTAATTAGAGAATCCAGTTATAGTATGACTATAAAAAAGGGATTAATAAAATTTGTTACAGAAGTTAATAGGTTTGGAATGACAAAAGTATGTGAAAAATATTCATATAACAAAGTAAGAAGATACATTGATTATTTGAATAATATAAAAGTTAATCCAATTACTATTAATAATGATAGTGAAATAAATAAAATACAGAATATAGTAGAAAAAGCAAGAGAAGTTGCAGAAGAGAGATATTTTAAAGATTAAAAATTAATTTTAGGAATTGGTTACTATAAAGATAAGAAAGAATATTAGTGTAGTAACCAAAATTCCTAAAAAGTGTGATTATGTTCAAATTAAGAGAAGATAGGAAGTGAAGTAATTGAATAGAAATTATAATAAAATAGAAAAATTAACAATTATTGATGTTGCAAAAATTTTACATAAGAGCGAAGAGTTTATTAGATATGGATTAGTTACAGGAGCATTACCATTTGGGGTAGCAATTAAATTACCTAAAAAGAAAAAATATAATTATTTTATTAATCCTAAACAATTTTGGGATTATGTAGGTAATGAGAAAAATATTGAAAATATCTATATGGAAGAAGGAATATTTATCTTATAATAAATCAAAATTAGAAAGAAAGGGGAGATAAGAATTGAGGATGCCTAGTCGGATATCGGCTCATTAATAAAATTGAAAGGTCAACGTAGGAGACCATTTCAGGTACGTGTAACTGTTGGTAGAAAAGAAAATGGACGTTTAAAGTATGCCTATTTAGGATATTATGCAACAAGAGAAGAGGGACTTGCAAAATTAGCAGAATATAATAATAAACCTTGGGATATAGACAAAAAGAATATTACATTTGAAGAATTATATTCAAAGTGGTCTAGTGAACATTACGATAAAATAGGAAAGACAGGGGTTTCAGGGTATAAAACTGCTTATAAGTATTGTCAACCATTATATAAACAAAAATTTTGTGAAATAACTTATTTAGCATTACAGGCAACTGTGGATAATTCTAATAAAAATTATTATCCTAAAAAGGAAATAAAAAAATTACTAAATCAGTTATATGATTATGCAATAAAATTAGAAATAGTAGATAAAAGGTTAAGTAAATTTGTAGATTGTGGCTCAAATGATAAAGAGAGTACAAGAAAACCTTTTACACAAAATGAGATTAAAGTATTATGGGATAATGTTAATAAAGTTGAATTTGTTGATTCAATAATCCTCCTAATATATACTCGGATTAAGAATTTCAGAATTGTTAAGCATAAAGATAGAGAATGTTCATTTATCAGAAAAATATATGATACGGACGGACGGTAAGACCAAAGCAGGACGTAATCGTACGATACCATTACATAATAGGATAATTCCAATAATTAGTAAATATTATAATAAAAATAAGGACAAAGAGTATTTAATAACTAATAAAAAAGGGGAACAAATGAAATATGATAATTATTATAAAATGAAATTCAAACCTATAATTGAGAAATTAGGATTAGATAAACATAAGCCTCACGATCGGAAGGCACACGGCAATTAGTTTATTAAATTCAGCAGGAGCCAATAGAACTTGTGTAAGGTTAATCGTTGGGCATAGTAATCGGAGGGGACGTAACCGATTCCGTATATACTCATAAATCATTGGACGAGTTATTAGAAACTATAAATTTAATCAAATAAATAAAAAGGGAATAGTTATTAATTCAACTATTCCTTTTTAGATTATAAATCTTTTATTTCTTCTTCTAATATCATAAATTTTTTAACATTTTTACTTTTTATTTCAATATTTTCTATTCCTAAACTATTACAAAAATTTTCATATTCATTGTATAGAATAGAATTCTCTTCAAAATTTTTATTAAAGCATTTTTGAATTTCAGTATTAGTTCTTCCACCATCAAAATTTCTTTTAGTTGAATTATCTTTTAAATTTACTGCAATAGCATGTAATTCTTTTGCTTCTTCATATTTTTCAATGGTATTGTTTTTATATCCTATAAATTTACTTGGGAAGAAATAAATTTTATTATTATATGTGCATTTTAAAAAACATCTTCCATAATTTATTATTTCTTTTACATTAATATCATTTATATTTGTAATAAGATACTTACAATTATAAATAATTTGTTCTTTATTTTCAATTAAATCCATTTATAACACCTACTTATAAAATTTTCTTAATTGTAACATATTATTTTTAAAAATGGAAGTTTTAAATAAAAAATATAAAAACTCATTTCAAATTTTCAATAAATAGTATAAAATATATATTACATCATAGTTATAAGTCTGTCATTAGAGAATTTATTTAATTATAGATTCTCTCCCCTAATGTTATTAATGAAAGGAAGTTATAAAATGAGAACAACATATGAAGATATAAAAGATAGAATAAGTATTGATAATCCAAAACTTATTGCTTTATGTGGAATTATGCTTAGTGGGAAAACAACTATTTCAATTCAAATGTGTGAAGATTTAAGCTATAATAAAAATCTTTCAGTAGTGATGTTTAGTTTAGAACAAAGTAAAAGTATGATAATAAATAAATGTAAAAACTATAATTCCAATTTTACTATTATAGACAATGTAAATTTAACAACAAATGATATAAAAGAAATGTTAGTAAAATTAAAAGAAGAAAGTAATATTAAGTTAGTTGTTATTGATTATTTACAATTACTTTCTTATGATAAATCTCAATGTTTAAGTAGAGATATTGAGATACAAAATATTATTAGAGAATTAAAAGAAATAGTAAAAGAATTAAATATTACTATTGTAGTTTTATATCATTTAGGGATTAGAAGTAAAGATATGTTTATTGAAGATACAAAAGAATTTGACGATAAAATATTTTTAAATAGTGTTTGTGAAAGAACTACTAAATATAACTTCCATAAATATAATGTTTTAAATGTATTAGACAATAAAGATTTTGAGAAATTGTCAATAACTTTTAAGAATATTATGTGTCTTGAAGTTCCTAGAAAATACATATATAAGTTTGAATTTGTTAATAATCCACATAAAGAAATAGTACATTATAATTCTAGTTATCCTTCAGGGGAGCCAATAGATGTAGAATATTTAACTTTAAGTGATGTAACAATAGTTTTAGATAAAGAGTATTGTTCTAATTTATATTCAATTACTGGTAGTGATTATTTCTCTCCATATTTAGAGAATGAAACAGATATAAATTATACATCTACAAGAGAATTACTATATAACACTATTTCAACAATAGATATAAGAGATAAGAATAATAAAAATATATTTCCACAATTTTATGTTGTATGGAGCGAAGATAGATATAATAATAAATATCAAACAACTACTATAAAGGATAATGAAATAATAATAAACATAAATGACGATAATTAAAAAAATATAAAACTACTTATTTAGATATTTATATATATGTCTTAAAATAGATAGGATAAATATTAAAGGTGGTATAATTTTGAGAATCAATAATTATGTAGGATTTAAAACAGGTATGCTTAAAGTATTAGAAAAGACGGATAAAAGGAATAAACAAAATAAAGTTTTATATAAATGTCAATGTGAATGTGGAAATATTGTTTATTATAATTCAAGTGATTTAAAACAAAATATAAGTTGTGGTTGTTGGAGAAATTCAAGAAAAAGAATTGATAAAATGTTAAATACGATGAAATATGTTGAGGATACTTCTATATCCTTAATAAAACATCGTAATCTTAATTCAAATAATACAAGTGGATTCAGAGGTGTAAGTTATGATAAATTTAGAGGGAAATGGAGAGCATATATAAGATTAAAGTATGAAACAAAAGCATTAGGAAGGTTTAATACATTAGAAGAGGCAATAAAAGCAAGATTAAAAGCAGAAGATAAATATTATAAACCTCTTATTGAAAAGTATAGTGAAAAGAGGAAGAATTAAAAAGGAGGAAATAAAGCATTGCGAAAGGAAATTAAGGAATATGAAGAAGAGTTAGAAGAAACTGATAAGATAGCAGATAAAATACATAAAAAATATGAGGAGAATTATATAAAATTAAAAGATATATGTAAAGAAGATAATATGCAAGTAGAGGATTTTTTATATATTATGGGGTATCATAGTTTGAAAGATTATTTAGAAGAATTGGAAGGATAATCAATATTGGAAAAGAGACAAATATTATATAATATGTAAGTGAAAGAATAGAAATTCGTTCTTAAAAAGTTAGAAATTCAAAAAGAGTAGTTTTGGTTTATATTTATATAGTTTGAGGGTGGAAAAACACCTAAAAATTATAATTATAAAAACAAAAAACAAATAAATATTATAAGTTATATACATATTGGTATTGTAAGGAAAGGACGTTTGATATAGTATATGTAAGTTCTATATTAATTATTAATCCTATATAAATTTTAGGTTTTATCTTAAAATAATAAAAAAAAATAGATAGTGAGGAAATAAGAAAATGTGTTTAAAGATAGAACAATTAAAAAGTTACTTATATTATAATAGGTAACTTTTATTTATTAATCTTCTTCTATATTGATATTTTTGATATCTTCCATATCCATATTATCAATAGCATATTTTATCATTGCATTAACAATAAAATTATAAGATTTCTTATTTTTCTTTGATAATTTATCAATTACTTTATAATCCTTTTCATCTACTCTAATACTAAAAGGAACTTTATTTATACCTCTTGGAACTTTAAAACCCATATTAAACACCACTTTCTAAACCATAATATAGTTCATTTAGTATTTTACAATTTGGTGTATAATATGTATAGTTTAATAATTAAACCATAAAATAAACCAAAACTATTGAAAAAAGACAAAAGGTCTTATATAATAAGATATAGGGGGGATATAGAATGTTTTATCTACATAGTGGAAATAATAAAACGTGGGGAGAAATGACATCAGAGGAAAGAAAAATTTGTTTAATATTTATAGGTATCATACTTATAGGATTAATTGGTTATGGAATATATTACTATTTTAAGAATAGAAAAAAATAATATACTAAAACATATACAACTTACACATTTTATTTTAAAATAATATAAAGGAAGGTGGGAAAATGAGAAACAAAGAAACTATTTCTAAATTATTTGAAGATAATATTAGTAAGATATATGAAAAAGAAGAAAACGAGGAATTAACAAAGGAAATAATGGAATGTGAAAATCAATTAGTAAAAAGATTCTCAAAAGAACAATTAGATTTATTTAATAAAATTAATGAATTAAAGGGAAAAAGAAGAAACAATTTAGATAGAAATATATTTATATATGCTTTTTCTTTATCTAATAAGTTAATGATAGAAAGTTTAGAAAAAGAGTAAAATTCTTATATTATTTTACTCTTTTTCTTTATTTAATAAATAATCCATATAACTAAGTAGATGTTCTTTATCTTTATTAGATAAAGTATTATAGTTTTCAATAATTTTAGAATATTCTACATTATTTTTATCTAATACTAATGTTTTTATAGATGTAGTAATATTAGTTCTTCCTAAAAGGTAATCAACAGAACAATTAAAGTAATCTGCTAATTTAATCAACATATTAGGTTGAGGGAATGAATAACCTAATTCATATCTTGATATAAGTTCTTGTGATACACCTAAGTCAACAGATAGTTTAATTTGTGTAATATTTCTTTCTTCTCTTATATTCTTTAAGTTTTCTAATTTATCTATAATTTTATTATCTTTCATAAATACCTCCTATAACAATATAACTTATATTATAGTAGTAATTCTCATAAGTTTTAGTAAAAATAAAAATATAAAATATGAGAATTACTTGTAATAGATATGAATTAATGTTATAATTTAAAAGTATAAATAGAGATAAAAACCTTTTATTTTATTGGGTTATCTCTTATAAATAAATAAGGAGGTCTTTATTATGATGACTTGTGGAGGACAAAAACCAACTGGAAATTGCCATTCAATTATTTATAAGTGTACTAAATGTGGAGCAGTTGGGTGTAAAACAAAGGGTTGCACAAATCAAAAATTTGATGCTGGAAAATGTTTATGTTGTGGAAGTTATGGAACAACCAAAGAAGCATAAATAAAAAGATTATAACTAGATAATAAAGTATCTAGTTATTTTAATATAATTCATAATAAAGATAGTTAAGGAGGATAATATGAATGATAGTAAAAGGGCATATAATACTTATGAAGAAAATCAAAGAATAAAAGCAGCTGCAAGAGTAGCAAAGAAAGAGGGAACAGTTGGACCTATACCAACAACAGTAAATTTGAATAATAGTAAAAGAACGTATTTAACTTATGAAGAAGAACAAAGGATAAAAGAATTACGGGAGAAACGGATTGCTTACGGTATCTCAC
>OFHM01002201.1_pt1 | contig 11386 bp, 11 predicted proteins | sample 1521311 | NCBI WGS metagenome assembly OFHM01 (sample SAMEA3504083, study PRJEB24116) | mouse gut metagenome | biome: mouse gut; feature: mouse-associated habitat; material: faeces | place: Denmark | collected 2011 | reverse complement strand
CGGTGATTGCTCCGGGTGGCATATAGGAAAGCCGGGCTGATGGCAGAAAGCGAAAGCGTGTCTGTTTACCACACATAAAGGAGGGTTATACAATGGAAAAAGCGAGAAAACAGATTGTTCTGTTAATGACGGACGCCACGCGTCAGGACATGGTGGGGTGCTACGGTAATCCGGATATGCACACACCAAATCTTGACAGCCTGGCCGCGGAGGGAATCCGCTGCCAGAACGCCTACACTTGTCAGCCAGTCTGCGGTCCTGCCCGTTCTGCCCTGTTTACCGGTACATATCCCCATTCCAACGGCAGTTTCTCGAACTGCATTCCCCTGGGGGCTAATGTAAAAACCATCGGTCAGCGCCTTTCCGACAATGGGATTCGCACGGCCTATATCGGGAAATGGCATCTGGACGGCGGCGATTACTTTGGCATGGGTATCTGTCCGGAGGGATGGGACCCGGAATACTGGTACGACATGCGCTGTTACCTGGAGGAACTGACGGAGGAAGAGCGGCTGGCATCCCGCCACAACGCTACAAATGAGAAGGGAATTTCCGCGGAGTTTACCTTCGGACACCGCTGTGCCGACCGGGCACTGGATTTTCTCCAGAAGCATGGGGAAGAGGATTTTTTCCTGACCGTGTCCCTGGATGAACCCCATGACCCTCATCTCTGCCCCGAACCCTATGCTTCCATGTTTGCGGATTATGAATTTCCCAAGTCACCCAATGTATGGGATACACTGGAGGGAAAACCGCTTTTCCAGAAGTACTGGGCGGGAGCAAGCCGGTATGCCGACAGGGATGCACTGAAGCTGAAGGCACCCGGCTATCTGGGCTGTAATTCCTTTGCGGACGCTGAACTGGGAAGGGTGCTGGACGGTATCAAGGCCTGTACTCCGGATGCGTTGGTTATATACACTTCGGATCACGGAGATGCCCTGGCCAGCCATTGCCTGTACGCCAAGGGTCCCGTGATGTACAATGAAATTGCCCGGATACCGCTGCTGATTGCAGGCCCGGGCGTACCCAAGGGGGTGGTAGACAGGAATCCGGTGAGCCACATCAATATTCCGGCTATGATTCTGGAATATATGGGGATTCCCGTTCCGAAGTGCTTTGAGGGAAAAAGCCTCCTGCAGGAGGCCTATAACCCGAAAATACGGACGAACGATTATATTGTTACGGAATTTACCCGTTATGAAATTGATCACGACGGCTTTGGGGGGCTGCAGATGATGAGGGCTGTTTTTGACGGGCGTTATAAACTGGCCGTTCACCTGCTGGACCCGGTGGATGAATTTTATGACACAGAGACGGATCCTTATGAAATGAAAAACCTGATTGAGGATGAGGCATACGAGGAAGAAAAAGTCCGTCTGCATAAATTGCTTCTGGAATGGATGAACGCTACAAGGGATCCCTTCAGGGGATATCAGTGGGAACACAGGCCATGGAGGAGAAATCTGCCGGAACCCACCTGGAGTTATACCGGCTATACCAGGCAGCGGGAAAATGAGGAATATGAGCCAAGACAGCTGGATTACTGTACGGGTCTGCCTATGGAGGAGGCTGTTAGGCGTAAATGACTGTATGTCTTGCAAATTGAAAACTTGCAGATTGAAAATAGTTCTGTGTCATTCTATTGAAGGTAATCGGGCAGGCGCACCGGAATGAAAAGAGCCTGCCCGCCCGTTTTAGGGGAACTCCAATAGTGATGTCCATTTGGCAGAAAGCTATTTTCAGATGCAAAAACCGGTTGCAATCCCGGACAAAATATGTTACCATAAATTCACTTCAAAAATTCTATTTTTATCGTGGTGGATGATTGTTTTATGACAATTTCCGTCTAGTAATTTGTAGCTTTCGGATGGAAGCTTGAAGTCTGGGCGTTTTGCCTGAGGTAATCCATTGATGGTTGAAGAGAGCAGGCAGGCGCGGAAAGGCTGTGCCGTTTATCTGTTGCTGCCTGTGGGGAAAACAGGAGGGAATGAATGGGACAGACAGAAAACAGAAACGGGGCGTACCATGCAGGGGGGCGTTACGGGGAACAGACAGGGCGCAGTGTCCCGGAGGATTGTGCGGAACAGCCGGACAGCGGGGATATCGGGAAAGCTTTTTCCGGATTGTCAGCGGAAGAGGGGCTGCACAGGGCAGTAGAACCCAGGGACATGGTGTTGAATTCCAAAGTCAGGGACAGCAGCAGTAAGATTATTTTTGATAACCACATGCTGTGTTCCCAGTTTTTGCGGGATTACGTCGATTTGCCTTATCTGAAGAATGTGAAGCCGGAGGACATTGAGGATGTGTCAGATCAATACGTGACATTGTTTGCAGAAGAACGTAATTCCGACAGGGTAAAGCGTGTCCGTATTCGTGCGGAGGGAACGCCTTTTTTCCTGGTTTCCCTGATAGAGCATAAGACACAACCGGATTACAATGTATGCATGCAGATATTCCGCTACATGGTGCATATTTGGGATACTTATGAAAAGGAGGCGGAAAGCGTCCGTAGGGGAATGGCGAAGAGGAGCGACTTCCTGTATCCGCCCATACTGCCCATTATATATTATGAGGGGGCCAGGGAATGGAAGGTCCCGCTGGATTTCAGAAGCCGTGTACGGGAAGGGGAAAATTTTGGCAGGTATATTCCGGATTTTGAATATTATCTGGTGCCGCTGCGGGATTACAGCAATGAGGCACTGATGGCAAAAAAGGATGAAATTTCTCTGGTTATGCTGGTCAATAAGCTGCAGACAGTGGAAGATATTGAGAACTTCCGCAGGCTGCCTGGTGGAGAGATTGAGTCAATTCTTCGGCACTCCCCGCAGCAGATGGTGGACACCATCGCGGAAATGCTGCAGGCATTCCTCCTGAAGATAAATGTGCCTGTGTCAGAAACGGAGCAATTGACGGATAGAGTGAGGAAAAAGAAAATGGGTGAATTATTTGCGGATATGGAAAAAATAGACATACAGGCTGAACGGCAGAAGATGGCATTTGCCAGAAAGCAGCTGGATGAGGAACGGAAACAGATGGAAGAGAGGTGGGAAGAGGTAGAAAAACAGCAGAAACAGGTAGAAGAACAGCGGAAACAGGCAGAAGAACAGCGGAAACAGGCAGAAGAACAGCGGAAACAGGCAGAAGAACAGCAGAAACAGGTGGAAGAACAGCGGAAACAGGCAGAAGAACAGCAGAAACAGGTGGAAGAACAGCAGAAACAGGTGGAAGAACAGCAGAAACAGGTAGAAGAACAGCGGAAACAAGTAGAAGAACAGCAGAAACAGATAGAAGAAACAAAAAGACAGGCGGAACTTACAGAAGAGAACAGCATCAAATCAATCATTGGGCTATGTAGGGAACTGGGGACATCGAAGGAGGCTGCAGCGCGAAAGCTGATGGAGAAAAAGGGGTTAAACCAGGAAACCGCATTAGAGAAAACAACACTTTACTGGTAAAATTAAAACCAAGATATTTATTTTCCTAAAAATATGTGGTAATACAGCGGCAAAACAGTTATAATTTATATCGGAACCAAACAACTTATTTATATAAATCAGGAGGATAAAGACATGAATAATTTGCCGGAAGTAAAAATCGGCGTTGTGGCCGTGAGCCGCGACTGCTTTCCAGAGAGCCTGTCCGTGAACAGAAGGAAGGCTCTGATGGAGGCTTATACTGCTAAGTACGGCATGGACAGCGTCTATGAGTGCCCCGTATGCATTGTGGAAAGTGAAATTCATATGGTGCAGGCGCTGGAGGATTTAAAGGCGAACGGCTGTAACGCGCTGTGCGTATACCTTGGAAACTTCGGCCCAGAGATTTCCGAGACGCTTCTGGCAAAACATTTTGACGGTCCGGCCATGTACATAGCGGCAGCCGAGGAGAGCCAGAACGATCTGGTGGGCGGACGGGGAGACGCTTACTGCGGTATGCTCAACGCCAGTTACAACCTGAAGCTGCGCAATGTAAAAGCTTACATTCCCGAGAATCCGGTAGGCACTGCCGCGGAGTGCGCCGACAGAATTCATGAGTTTATTCCGATTGCAAGGGCTATCGTCGGACTGAGCAGCTTGAAGATCATTTCCTTCGGCCCCAGACCCCTGAATTTCCTTGCCTGCAATGCTCCTATCAAGCAGCTGTACAACCTGGGAGTGGAGATCGAGGAGAATTCCGAGCTTGACCTGTTTGAGGCATTTAAAAAGCATGAGGGAGACAAAAGGATTCCTGCAAAGATCAAGGAGATGGAAGAGGAGCTGGGCAACGGCAATCTCAAGCCGGAGGTTCTGCCCAAACTGGCCCAGTATGAGCTGACTCTTCTCGACTGGATCGAGGCGCATAAGGGCTACCGCAAATATGTGGCCATCGCCGGGAAATGCTGGCCTGCATTCCAGACCCAGTTTGGCTTCGTTCCCTGCTATGTAAACAGCCGTCTGACGGGGATGGGCATTCCTGTATCCTGCGAAGTGGATATCTACGGCTGCCTGAGCGAATTCATCGGCACCTGTGTCAGCGAGGATATCGTCACTCTGCTGGATATCAACAATACCGTACCTGACGACATGTATGAAGAAGCGATCAGCGGGAAATATGCCTATACACATAACGACACCTTTATGGGCTTCCACTGCGGCAATACCAATACCAAAAAGCTGTCCTCCTGCAGCATGAAATACCAGATGATCATGGCCCGCACTCTTCCGGAGGAAGTAACCCAGGGTACCCTGGAGGGTGATATTGTTCCCGGGGATATCACATTCTACCGCCTGCAGTCTACGGCAGACAATAAGCTGCGTGCCTATATTGCCCAGGGCGAGGTGCTTCCGGTGGCAACCAGATCCTTCGGAGGAATCGGCGTGTTCGCCATTCCGGAGATGGGACGTTTCTACCGCCATGTGCTGATTGAGAAAAATTATCCCCATCACGGTGCGGTGGCATTCGGACATTTCGGAAAGGCTCTGTTTGAAGTGTTCAAGTACATCGGTGTGCCGGTGGAGGATCTGAATTACAACCAGCCTAAGGGCGTACTGTATCCCACGGAGAATCCGTTTGCCTGAGGATAAAGAGGAAGGGGCGGAGACAGACCTCCGCCCCTGTTCAACGTGCGCCCGGCGGGCGCACGTTCTAACGGGTGAAAGTCCTGAATCCACCCTTAAAGGCAAATAAAGGTGCAGTCGGGGGCGGTGAAGGACGGGAAGGTAATCTCGTTGATACACAAATACCTGAATGCCGGGATTATGGAGGGCGGCTATGCTGAACTCGGCACTCATCAAGAAAATAATAGTGGACAGACTTGGATATCCAGATATGTCTGCCCACTATCTAAAAGTACGTGTAGACTATTGAACCGCCTTGGTACCAAACGGTATGCCAAGTGGTGTGGAAGGGAGACTAATCATTCCCCTATCCGATTTTTTCTTTTCTCAAGGCTCCAAAAAAAGAAAAGCCTTGTAAAGCAAAGCGCAGTAAATCAAAAAAGCTTTCCGAAAAACCGAAAGTTGAAAATGCTGAAAAAGTTAAAATTTCCTCTTGCCAAACGGAGGGAATTGTGGTAAGATACTTTTGGTCAGGGCAATGATTGGGGAGGTGCCGCGGTGATAGCAGGGCATATGGCGTCTGGAAAATCTGCAGTGTGAAGACAGACGAGAGTACATCGAAACGCAGGAAGGCAGGAATGACGTAGACAAAATAAGGCTCCATGGTCAAGCGGTTAAGACATCGCCCTTTCACGGCGGTAACACGGGTTCGATTCCCGTTGGAGTCATTTTTGAAATCGATGTAGCATATAATCAAATAGAAAGCAAGGCGCAGTAGCCAAGTGGTAAGGCGTGGGTCTGCAACACCCTGATGCACCGGTTCAAATCCGGTCTGCGCCTCTGAAGAACCCCGATTCATGCGGGGTTTTTTGCTGCCCTTTTTTCCCTGCGATGCCCATGTTTCCTTAAGTTCCCGTTCCTTTTTAATTTTTTTCAAAAAATCTTCTTTTTTCATAAACACCGTTTCCGACCGTTTAAAATCGGATAAAATCTTTTCATAGGTGGTAAATAGGTGGAGAGGCATAGGTCTTACAGCTGGTCAACCAAATCATGCTTTCCACCGGTATCAGTATGAAGATATGTCTTGATAACGACCTTATAGTCATCACCCAGCAGTTCGGCCACTGCCTTTATATCCTGATGACTTGATGTTTTGCTGAGTAATCTTGTCGCAAAGGTATGTCTCAGTGCATGGGTTCCGTAATGCGGCAGCTCACATTTGCGTAAGATTCTGTCAAGCGTCTCCTGTATGTTCCGGCTGGTAGGGAAATTACCGGTATTGGTACATACGATTAAATCCTCTCGGATTTGGTGCTGTCCATAAGTCTCCAGCATGATATTCAGGCATTTCAGGGCTTCCTGATTTAAAGGAATCACCCTGTTGCTCCGGGGATATTTTGGAGGCGTGATAATCTGGGTATAATGCTTTGCGATACGCGTGTCCCTGTTTTTCACGCTGCTGACAGTCTCTGCAATATGGATGCTCATGCGCCCCTCGGAATCTTTCTGGATACCATTTTTGGATAGAGCTAGAAGCTCTCCCTCTCTCAGACCGGTATTCAGCACGAAGACAAGTGCGGGCCCATAACGGTAATTCAGAGTTCCATCGGGTTTACATGACAGGGCTACCTCCTTAATCTTTCCAATATATTCTTCCGAAATCATCTCAATCTGCTTCGTCTTTATGCCGACAGCTGCTTCGTCTGGCATTTCAACAGTGATGAATGGATCATAGGTTTTGGGGAGATCCTTTTCTGTCTTGCCATACTTAACCATAGAGTGCAGAAAAAGATAAACTTTTCTGATTGTGGAGTAGCTGTAATTTGGCTGCATTTCATCCAGCAATTCCTGAATGTCCGATGGTTTCAGATTACACATCAAGACACGGGAGATGCGATGTGGCTTAATATGGTGTTCAAAAATGGATTCTGTGCGGTCATATGCAGTCTGTTTAAAATTCTTCCGCAGTACCTGCTGGCTTTTATAGTGCAGGAATTTAACGGCATATTGTTCAACTGTGGCTTTTAAACTGACCGCCTCGCCTGTTTGTACCATGAACTTGTATTCATCCAGCTTTGCTTTTACTTCGGATTTCGTTTTACCGGAAAATTCTTTGGGAGGCATTCCCGTTCTGTTATATCTTGCTATCCACCTTCCTTTGTTGTTTTTGAATATAGTGCCGTCACCTTTGCTGCGCCGAGATTTTGCTGTTGTTTCATTCGCCATTGCTGTACACTCCTTTCTGTAGAAAAGGACTATACCTTATTGCGAATGGAAGCAGTAAGTCGTATAAGCATTATATTACATGGAAAGTGGTTTGACAATGTAATTTGCCTATTAAAAATATAGTTCTTTTCCGACGTTCTTTACTAAGAACGCTTGTATTGCGGTTTTGGACGTAAAATAGTCTCGTCCAATTTTGGTTACCGGGAGAAGTCTGCTTTGCAGCAATTCCCTTGTCTTTGTTTTTCCTACTCCCAGCATCTGTGCAATTTCCTCCACAGAATATTTACGAAAATCCTCATATTGTGGTAAATCGTCCTTTGTTTTATTCATATTAGACCTCATTAAAAGTTGATATGTAAACCTGCACATACCTCCCGCCACCGTTTCCTGCGCCCCCTCGGGCCGCGTTGCCCCTGGCTGCACTGTGTGCGATTCAATCCGGACGGAGGGCAGACTGCAGGCAGTGAGCCACCCACCGGAACCCATATACATGGCGGTGTATGTTCTTCAGCTGTCAAAGAACGGAACGACCGGATTAGAAAACCGATCTATAAAGTAAATACCCGGGAGAGGCCAAAAACTTGAAAAAATTTTAAAAAAAGTTGAAAAAATTTTTCTGTAGGTGAAATTGAGATGAAAGGAAGCAAATAAAATCCGTATATATGGTATATTCAAGTTGACACAACACAAGATATTGTGCTAAGATAGACCCGTAATTGATTTTTATGCTTCACCTGTAGACGGGGAACGGGAGCAGGCTGGACATACCCGATATGTCCGCACCCTCCAAAGCAACCGGCAGGTTCCGGCTCCCATCGGGAGAGCCGGGGCATACGCTGTTTAAGATTGTAAGTAGTGCCAGAGGATACCATGCATGGGCATGGCAGTCTTTTGGCATTTTTTGTTTCTATGGCATGTTTACGGATGCCAGGAACAGACTTGTGGATTGCCACACGCAGTATGGAATGGAAACCTTTATGGGCCATTCCTTTTTTGTTGCCAGAAATGCCCATGTGGGCTTTCCCGCACAAGCGGCTGGATAAAAAAGCCTCCGAAAGGGAGAGAAAAAAGAAAGGTGGAAAGAAGAATGTATGAGACAAGGGTATTTGCAGACGATTACTGCGGCGTATTCCGGAAGCAGGAGGATTTCTTGGAGTGCTTAAAGAGCATCGGGAGGAACTCATCCTGGCAGAGGAAGAGCGCCAGGAACCTGCGCCTGGTGGCGATCACCAGCGGGAGCAAAGTGGAGGAGGAAATGAAGGAGAGGTATTCGGACGAGGGGCTGGACGAGGAGATCATCACGGACACCATCGTCAACACGGGGCTCCTGCTGAAAGTACGGAACCAGTATTACCCGGTGAGGAACTGTGCGATCAAGAGCATCCTTGACCGTGCGGGGATCTCCGGCGCAGGGCTGCGCAGGGTGGAGAAGAATGTGCACGCCAGGATCCTGAACGACTGCCTGAAGGCAGCGAAGGGCGAAGCGCTGCTGCGCATCTCCGAGGGCAAGGTCTCTGCCGTGCTGGGGGGCGACTGCCACGACTACGCCGTGCAAGCTTTTCGTAAAAGCTTTGACATGGAGCAGGTGTTCCTGCATACCGTGGACTACCTGACAGGGAACTTCAAGGGATGCCGCTATGTGGAGGGCTTCTATGAGCATGACATGGCATCCGCCGTCTGGCAGCTCACCGGCGAGGATGCCCTCCTGGACGCCTACAAGGCGGAATTGGCCCTGCACGGGAGAACAGCAGGGGAGATGGTCCCCATGGTGAAGGTCACCACATCCGACACCGGTTCCGGCGGGGCAAACATCTACCCCATGCTGGTGTATGGAAAGGAGTGCACCACCATCAGCCTGGGCAGCCCTCTGCGGCTGGGGCACAGGAACGGCACAAAGATCAGCGAGTTCGATGCCCAGCTGAAGCTCCTGTACGGGAAGTACCAGCTTGCCGCCGGTAACCTGGTGAAGCTCCTGAAGATTGACATCAGGAACCCGGCCAACTGCATGAAGGGCGTCATGGACAGGCTGGGCATCCCCCGGAAATATGAGGCCGAGGCCGTGGAGCTCTTCCTGGCACAGTATGGGGAGGGCCCCTGCACCGCCCATGACATCTATTTCGGCATCTCGGAGATCCCCTTCATGCTCGCCTGCGAAGGCTGGGACGGGGGCAGGATCGCCAGGATGGAGGAGACCGTGGCCAGGGCGCTGTCCGTGGACTGGACGGGATATGACGTGCCCGGGGCATACAGATGGTAGGAAGGAGGAGAAAAGGATGAGGGAACAATTCCGGAACGATGTCATGGAGATGCTGGGCATGAGGCTCGGGGAGAGGTACAGCACAGCCCCCCGGGACGTGAAGGGCGGCAGCGGCCCTGTCCGGCATGGGATACGCATCCACAGGAAAGGGGATGCAGAGGCCACAGTGGTATGCCTGGAAGAGGCCATCCTGCACTGCATCGCGGAGGGGAGGCCGCCGGAAGAGCTTCCGGAGGCCATCCTCCAGACATATCTGCAGGAGGAGGCCTCCCGGGACATCGCCAGGGGGCTGTACAGCCCCGGGCAGCTTGAGGGCATGGTGAGGATAGAGGCCGTCAACTACAGGGCCAATTCTGCAGGACTGGCAGGAAGGCCCCACAGGAGGTTCCTGGACCTTGCCGCAGCCTATTACCTGGACATGGAGGAAGCGACCGGCATCAAGTACGCCATCGCCCGGGTCACGGGCAGGGTGGCAGGAAGCTGGGGAATCCCAGAGGAGGAGCTGTACCGCCTCGGCATGGAGAGGCTCCTTGCGGAGGACGGCTGCCAGGCCATGGAGGCCACAGGCGTGGTCCGGGAGCTGATGGAGGAAGGGCCTGACGGGATGAAGGAGGCATTTGAGGAAGCGGTGCGGAAGGCAGGGAAAAAGGCCGAGGTGTATGTGATAACCAGCCCCGGACAGCGCTTTGGGGCCGCAGGCCTCCTGAACACGGCCTTCCTCCAGGAAATGGCTGAAGAGAAGGGATGCAGCCTGATCATCTATCCCAGCAGCGTGCATGAGGTCATCGCTGTGCCATACCGGGATGGAGACGGGCTCATGGACACTGAGGACGTGCAGGAGATAAACGAGGCCCTGGTGCCCAGGAGCGAATGGCTGTCCAACAGCGTCTATCTTTATGATATGTCCCATAAAAGACTGACCATCTTCAGGGAAGGGAGGCCGTTAAAATGGTAAAGGACTCAATAGGAATCATGGAGCAGGGAGCATGCACCGGCACAGCCGCAGTCCCCATCCACTATTACGACGTGGACAGGATGCAGGAGAGGACCATAGAGAGCTGCCAGGGGGATCTGACCGTCATATGCAACGTCCTTGCGGACTATGCGGACATGCTGGACGAGCTCCTGCAGGCCGACAGGGAAAGGCTCGGGTTCTGTGGGGCGATGCAGTATGAACGCATGCGCGACAGATGCCGGAAGATCACGGCTGGACTGCAGGAGAAGACTGGCTATGACCGTGCGGCTGCCATAGAGAAGTGCAGGCGCAGGGCCAAAAGGAGCCGGAAGGCCGATGACGGTGTCGGGGAGGACGCCCTTGTCCTGGCCGCCCGCCGCAGGGGCGCAGCACAGGAAGCTGCAAAACAATCGGCGGATGCAGCCCAGGAGGCCGTACAGCAGACAGAGGATGCAGCCGGGGAAAACAAAGCTGTACAAACGTAATAAACAGAATGGACACAGCCAGATATACAAAATAGACACAGGGCAGGAGGAAAGGGTTCCATCTTTTTTCCTGCCCGCAATACCATACAGCCGGACACACGGCAGAAAGTGAGGAAAAGGAATGGGACTGGATATGAACTACGAAGCACAGGTATTCGTTGACACGGAGGATTTAAGCCGGGAGGACTGGCTCTCCTACCGCCGCGCAGGGATCGGAGGCAGCGATGCGGCAGCCATCATGGGCATGTCGCCTTTCTGCACGAAGCGGGACCTGTACTATGACAAGTGCGGCATCCAGGCCGTCATGGACGAGGAGGAAGACAACTGGGTTGCGAAGGAAGTGGGGCACATGGAGAGAGGACGGACTATGATGGGGAGGTCCTGCGCATCGTGGGGGACATGACCAGGACTTTCGTGGACGACATCCTGG
>OFHM01002196.1_pt1 | contig 11404 bp, 11 predicted proteins | sample 1521311 | NCBI WGS metagenome assembly OFHM01 (sample SAMEA3504083, study PRJEB24116) | mouse gut metagenome | biome: mouse gut; feature: mouse-associated habitat; material: faeces | place: Denmark | collected 2011 | reverse complement strand
AAAATCGTCTCCGGCGGGTAATCATATTTCTGATGATAAAGCCCGTCCACACTCCGAAAATCCGGAATCCCGCTCTCGGTGGAGACACCTGCCCCTCCAAAAAAGACAATATTGTCGCTTTCTTCCACCCATTTTTTTAATGTATTGAATGCCTCTGTCATAATGATTCTCCTGATTGAAAATTCCCCTCTGGCGCCCTCTGTCTGCAAGGATTTCCGATCGCTTTCGCACTCTTTGAAATCCCTTCGGGGTTTTGCTGTTTGCGTTTTGCTCCCCCTGCCAAATACCTCCCTGGGCCGAAAGCACTGCCAATCGACTTCACTCTCTGAAATCTTTCCGGCTTTTGTCCGGGGTTTTGCTGTTTAGATTTCACTGCCAGTCCACTCTACCGGGATATCTGCCCGCAGATCCTGCACCCCCTCTGTACAGACCGCTGCCGCATAGCCTTCCGCCGCGTTTAGAAGGCGGCAGGTCCAGCCTGTCTTTTGATCCCTTTGTACCACTTCCGGATATGCCCCTTCCATACGTACGTAAAAAGCGTCCAATGGGGCAGAAAATCCGGTCCCTCTCGCCTTCAGATAGCTCTCCTTCACTGCCCAGTACTGATAGAAAAGGACTTTTTGCTGCCCTGATGCTGCCTGCTCATAAAATATGCGTTCCTCCGGCTGCAGAACTCTGTATACCAGCGCCTTCTTTGGTTCCTTTTCCATGTACTGCAGATCCACCCCGATCTCCTGGTCAGACAGCCCGCAGAGCACACAGTCTTTGGAGTGGGACCAGTTCACATACAGACCTTTCTGTCCATACAAGTATGGTTTCCCGTGAACAGTTCTCGTATAAACCGCCGGAAGAGACAATCCTGCCCCGATCCTTTCCAGACTCCGGTTCAAAAGCACCTCTGCCCCAAGATAAATCTGCTGCTGTTTTCCGCTTTTTATCCTGCGGGCCTGCTCTAAGCGCTCCCCGGACAGCCAGCATCTCCACTTGGGATCGGTAAAATCCTGTCTGCTGACCTTCATTGCAAATATCCGTATCATCATGCTTCTACTATATCAAAAAACCAAACATATTTCCAGCGAATACAGAAAAAACCGATTGACAGATTCCGCCTTCTGCCTCTAGAAAGTCTTGCTTTCCATAGACACAGGATTTTTTACAGCCTCAATGCCTGCATCCTCTATAATAGAATCAATTTATCAGACAAATGCTATGACAGGGAGGAGTACACAAAGATCCGGATGCCCAGAGAGAAGATGGCTGGTGAAAATCTTCGTGACGGAATTGTGGAAGTAGCCTTCGAGCAGCGGACCCAACGGCATAGAATGCCCAGTAGGCTTCGACGCGTTCCCGCGTTACAGGGAGACGATATAGGGAGAACCTGTATCGGATGAGTGCAGAAAGGATTCTTTCTGAAATTAGGTGGTACCGCGGATTGATTCGCCCTAAGCTTTACAGCTTGGGGCGTTTTTATATGCACAGGGGAAGCCGTTCTCCCCTGCTTGATCGTCGCTAAGAAGACTGTATCAAGCGATTTTATGAAAAACAGCAACGGACCGGACAAATCCCGGGAAGATTTTCAGTTTTTTTAACAGTTGAAAATACTCCCGTTCAGAACCGGAAAGGGAATTGCAAGAACTATCACAGGAGGGACAAGATGAAACAGATTTCAGGAAACAGATTACTGGTCAATGCATTAAAGGAGGAAGGTGTGGATGTGGTCTTCGGCTATCCGGGCGCATGTACGATTGATATCAGCGATGAGCTTTATCGCCAGGACCAGATCGCCGTTGTACTTCCAAGACATGAGCAGGCCCTGGCTCATGAGGCGGATGCTTACGCCCGCACCACCGGTAAAGTCGGTGTCTGTCTGGTGACCAGCGGCCCCGGCGCTACCAATCTGGTCACCGGGCTTGCCACTGCCAATTATGACAGTGTCCCCCTGGTATGCTTCACCGGACAGGTGGCAAAAAACCTCATTGGCAATGACGCATTTCAGGAAGTGGACATTGTCGGCATCACCCGAAACATCACCAAATACAGCGTAACTGTGCGAAACCGGGCAGATCTGGGACGGATCATCAAAGATGCGTTCTATATCGCCCGCACCGGAAGGCCTGGTCCTGTGCTGGTAGATCTTCCCAAGGACGTGATGGCAGAGCTGGGTTCCGCCGAGTATCCAAAGACTGTCAATCTCAGAGGCTACAAGCCTTATACAAGCATCCATATGGGACAGCTGAAAAAGGCGATCAAGCTTCTGCATAAAGCAAAGAAACCGCTCTTTTTAGCAGGGGGCGGCATCAACATCGCCCGGGCCAATGCGGAGTTTACCCAGGTGGTAGAAAAGACTGGTATCCCGGTGGTCACCACCATCATGGGCAGAGGTGCCATCTCCACCCTGCATCCGCTTTTCATCGGCAACATCGGCATGCACGGCGCCTATGCGGCCAACAATGCGGTCAGCAACTGCGACCTTCTGTTCTCCATCGGAACCCGCTTCAATGACCGGATTACCGGCAAAGTCCATGAGTTCGCGCCCCATGCACAGATCGTACACATTGACATAGACACCGCATCCATTTCCAAAAACATCCAGGTACATGTGCCCATTGTGGCCGATGCCAAGGAAGCGCTCACCCGGATGAATGAGTACGTGCAGGAAAACCGCTGCAGCAAATGGCTGGCACAGATCGAGACCTGGAAAAACGAGCATCCTCTGACCATGCGCCCCAACAGCCGCATGAGTCCGCTGGATATCATCGGCGAGATCAACCGGCAGTTCGACGAAGCCCTGATCGTCACCGATGTGGGACAGCACCAGATGCTCATCTCCCAGTATGCAGACATCACAGAGAAGAAGCAGCTGGTCACCTCCGGCGGCCTGGGCACCATGGGTTATGGACTGCCCGGTGCCATCGGTGCAAAGATCGGCAATCCGGACAAACCGGTCATCTCCATCTCCGGAGACGGCGGCATCCAGATGAATATCCAGGAACTGGCCACCGCCGTGCTGGAAGAGCTCCCGATCATCGTCTGCATCTTCAACAACGAATACCTGGGCATGGTGCGCCAGTGGCAGAGCCTCTTCTACGGCAAACGCTACGGCATGACTAATTTAAAAGCCGGCGCCCTCTCCCGCCGTACCGATCGGAAAGAATACCCGGAATACACCCCGGATTTCGTCCGCCTTGCAGAAAGCTATGGTGCCAAAGGCATCCGCGTCACAAAAAAAGAGGAAATCGCCGCCGCTTTTGAGGAAGCAAAGAAAAATACCAAGGCTCCCACCTTAATCGAATTTATCATCGATCCGGACGAGATGGTCTACCCGATGATCAAACCCGGCGGAACCCTGGAAGATATGATTATGGACTGTTAAGCCGCGGTAGCGGAACTGTTTTATCAGCTCAGGACCATTCGGCGCCCGGAACATTTTCCACTCGATCCTTCGGGCGGCAAACGTTCCAGATATGGAGCATAGAATGGGCCATAGCGGAACTATAATAGGAGGTTAAATTAATATTATGGATAATACGATGAAAAAGAGATGGATCTCTCTTTATGTGGAAAACCAGGTGGGCGTGCTTTCTAAGATCTCCGGCCTGTTCTCTGCAAAATCTTACAACCTGGACAGCCTGACCGTCGGAACCACGGAAGATCCCACCGTATCCCGCATGACCATCGCCACGGTCAGCGACGATGAAACTTTCGAGCAGATTAAAAAACAATTAAACCGTATGGTGGAAGTGATCAAGGTCATTGACTTTACCGATGTCTTTGTGCGCATGAAGGAAATCCTCTATGTCAAGGTGCTGCACTGCACTTCGGAAGACAAGGTTTCGTTGTTCCAGATCGCGGAGACGTTCAAAGCACGGGTCATTGACTATGGAAAGAACAGCCTGCTTCTAGAATTCGTACAGACTGCTACCAAAAATGATGCGGTAGTTCAGCTTATGAAGAGCGAATTTAAAAACATCGAAGTCGTCCGGGGCGGCAGCGTGGGGATCGAATCCATCAGCCGGATGGAACGGTAAAGCAGAACAGAAGATAAAAACGGGTAATGCCTTTTCGCAAGGTGTTTACCCGTTTGTGTCAAGTATGCATTTTTTCGTCGATTGCCATAATCTTCACATAGTCCTCTGTCTTGTCCCGCATAATCCGAAGCCCGCATTCTAACTCAGAAAGAGGCAGCTGATGTGTGATCAGGTCCGCCGGAGCAATCTTTTTGTCCGAAAGCCGATCCAGCACATAGTGCCAGTCATCTTCTGCTTCCTGCAAAAATGCAGAATTCCAGGTCCCGGTCACCCGCAGCTGATTCCTCAGTATTTTCCAGTACACTGGTTTTGGCAGCGCCATATCAGAAGACGGATTTCCAACCAGTACCACATGACCGGCCGGCGCCGTGTGATCCACAGACAGCGCATACGTCTCCTTCTTCCCCACACATTCAAAAAGCACCTCGGCTCCCTGACCGTCTGTATGGTCCCAAATCCACCGGGACACATCCTGCGTTTGGCTGTCACAGTACGCCTCCGGGGACAGTCCCAGTCTTTGGACCGCCTTTTGCTGAGATTCTTTGTTGCCGATTACAAGAAGATCCTCCACTCCTGCTTCCAGAAGAAACATCACCAGAAGCAGTCCGATCGTTCCAAGTCCGCAGACCACCACGCTGTCCGCCGGTCCGATGGATACCCGCCGCATAGCATGGACTGCCACTGCCATCGGTTCCAGCATGGCTGCTTCTTCAAAAGTCACGCGTTCCGGCAGGGCGATCAGATTTTCAGCCGGCACAGATACATATTCTGCAAAGGCTCCATCTCTGCGCGATCCGATATAACTGTAATTCCGGCACATCTCATACTGTCTCTTTTGACAGGGGCCACAGATTTTACAGGGGATCAGCGGAAAGACGCCGACTCGCTTTCCCAGCCAATCCGCTGCCGCATCTGCCCCTGTCTTTACAACAACGCCGGAAAATTCATGCCCCGGAACCAAAGGATGGGTATAGGCCCCAGTACGATAAATCCGCGGAATGTCCGAACCGCAGATCCCTGCCGCCTTCACCCGTACCAGCACCTCCCCCGTACCTGGCACAGGCTCTTCGACCGTTTCATAGCGCAGATCACCGATCCCGTGCAGCACCCATGCTTTCATTGTATCATCTCTCCTTTAATTCCGCATCTTTTCGATGCTTTTTCAAGTCTTTTCTGTCAGAATCTGACGGAACCGCTCCAAATCTGCCTTTGTTGTAATCTTAAAATTTCCCTCGTCTCCGGGGATCATGATGATTTCCATCCCATCCAGCACCGCCGGCTCTGTGGAACCGTTGATCTGCCGGATCCGGTCCGGCAAAAGCCTGCGGTTTGCCTCATAATACCTGCCAAGCTGAAATACCTCCGGAGCCTGACCTGCATAAACCGTACTCCGGTCTAATAAAGCTGCAATGCTTTTCCCACCGTCCAGGCTGGTATAGACCGTATCTTTCATGGGCAATGCCGGCATCAGACCCTCATGCCCCATAACTCCCAAAAGGCAGTCCGTGACCTGCTTTTCTGACAAAAGGGGCCGCGCCGCATCGTGGACAAACACATAATCCATATCATCCGCATAGTTTTGAATGTCCCGAAGTCCATGGAAGATCGAAAGCTGCCGGTTTTCACCCGGTTCCGAAAACCCGCGAAATTTTTCCCCGCCGTCCGCCTCCCTGAGCCATTGCCGAATGTCCTTTCGCCAAAACACATCCGCCACAATCTGGATTCCATCGATCATCGCGTGGGCAGACAACGTCTCTATACAATAAGAAATCACCGGCTTCTTGCCCACCTCTATGTACTGCTTTGGAAGATCCGCTCCCAGGCGCTGCCCGGTACCGCCGGATAAAATCAGTGCAATATTCATCGTGATTTACCAATCCTTTTCTTTACCCACCGTATACAAATATCCAAAACCAGATCGTATTTTACTGCTGTTTTCGTTTTCTTTCATGTTATAGAAAAACCAGATACACACATGAGAATACTTCTTACAAAATCATTTCAGAAAGTTCTTATCCGCATATACCACTTTGCAGCCTTTCTTCCGGGCAAAATAAAAGGTCATCAGCCGTTCCGAAAGAAAGCCTGGATAACGGTTCTGATATGCATCCTTTTTCTGTCCCCCATGTGCGGCGGCCGCATCCAGGATGGGAAACAGCCAGGTGCAGAACTGGTCCAGGATTTCCCTTCTCATAATAAACATATTACAGGGGGAATACAGATTTCCTTCAAAAAATGTCTGCGCCGCCTCACCCAGTTTTCGGTCCTTGTTTTTCAGAAAGTCAAGCATAAAATTCCAGTCGGCAGGGTCATGGCGCATTTTATAATTTTCTGCAATGCTCGGACCCACATAAAGCGGCACCGGCAGGATCACATCTGCTCCATGGTCCTGCATGGCCGCTGTCCACTGTTTTGGCAGCATAAAATGTCTCCGGTAATGAACCATCCCCACCATTTCTTCCCTGGCATGCTTCCAGATCCAGTACAGGGCCGTCAGTTCGCAGTACTGCCCGTTTTTTCCGGAGATGTTATCTCCCCTGTCGTCTGTGAGAATCCCCGGATACAGACGCTCATCCGTCAGCGCTGCCCCGGCCTGGATCTCTTTTTCATAAACAGCCGGCTCGTATTCGCAGCCTAAGGGCTGGTCAAACACAGAACGCACCACATAGACTGCGGATGTCCTCTTCTCTGAAACCGTCGTCTGCCCCTTATGAATCCCCGGTTCATCGATTTTCCAAAAACACTGTCCGATCTCTGCATAATATTTTCTGATGTAGGCATTCCGAAGCATTCGATCTTCCTTTTGTGTCACCGGATAGATCCTGGTAAACCCCATCTGCTGCAGTCTCCAAAGCAGCTTCTCATGATAAGTCCCCTTGGTTCCGATCAGTACCGGATAAGTCAGGTTCAGTTTATCCGCTTTGTTCATGTTCAAAACAGGTATCATTCCGATCTTCTGTGGGTTTTGCTCTTCATTATCATATAAAAATGCTTCTGTTCTGACATTGGGGTATAAACAGCGGATATACTCCGCCAGCGTCTGCCCTCTTGAGTGTGCGCCGACGATATAGATGTTTTCCATAAGAACTGCCGCCCTTCTTTTTGTCTGATTCCGGGTCAAGCGCCGGTCATAATCTTAAATCCCGTATATTTTTCAATGTTTCTCCATATGGTTTTTCTTTCCCAAACAGTAAAGTAGTCCCCAGTACAAACCCCCGGACCCCTTTGGGGGCAAATTCCAGAATCTTATCGGCGCTGCAGGCCCCGTCCCAGTAAACTTCAAAATCCATATCTTCTTTCAGGGCCAGAAGCTTGATGATCTTTTTCCCCACGTAGGGCAGATACATCTGCCCGGCATTTCCCGGATTCACGGACATGACCAGCACTTTCTTTACGATCCGCAGCATCTCCATCACCGTCTCCACAGACGTCCCCGGGTTCACGGCGATCCCCGGCACCATCCCCGCATGAATGATGCTCTGCAAGGTGGTGGACGGATGATACTCCGCCTCCGGGTGGATATAGACTGTGTCTCCCTGACGCAGACAGTCGAGAAACAACGCGATCCGGTTGTTGGGATGCTCGATCATCAGGTGCACATCCAGCGGCTTTTTCGCCGCGCCTGCTATGTACCTCATATCATTTAAAGACATGGCAAAATTGGGGACAAAGCGCCCGTCCATAATGTCAATATGAAACGAATCGATGCCTCCTTCCTCCAGTTCCTTTACCTCCCTCATAAGATGTCCGTAGTTGGCGCACATCATGGAGGCAGTCAGTTCAAACTGCATGGTAAAACCTCCTGTTTTATTTCCTTTCCCTTTCTGCCAGAATTCCCTTCATCAGCCATTCGTAATGTATATTGACAAAAAACTCTTGTAGATACGGATATGCCTCTATATACCTATAATCTTCCTGATTTTCCACACAATTCAAATATTTGTCAAACCAGACAGCCGGCCTAATATCCTTTGTGATATTTTTCACATGATTACAGGGCCTAAATATGACTCCATTTTTAACAGGATCCGTCGAACATTCCACATGATTCTCATAATACCGCTTTAATTGGGTTTTTATCGTTTCCTCCTGATTCACAGCTGGAAGCAGCAAAATTATCCTTTCCAAATGGTCAAGTTCATCCAGCCTCCGGCATAAGGCTCCCGTTGCTTCCAAAAGCTGATCGCTGCATTCATCTGATAATTCCACATAAACTACTTTTTGATCTTTTACAATCGCTTTCACCCTGTCTTCTTTTTCATCCATGGAATAAAGTTTATCTGGCGTAATCATGCCATACTGTTTATGTACAAAATCATCCAGTGCAAACATTCTGCTGTTATTGGAAGAATGGAACCCTTTCCGTTCACTGCCAAAAAAGTACTGAAAACAGTCCTCTAATATATTTCTGCACAAATGAGAAAGACGTTCTTCTGATTCGTATTTAGCAAAAAACTTCAGCCGATTTCTTATTCCATAATAACCTGGTGCTGTATTGTTGCATGGTTTTTTCTTCCCCTTGTGATATGCTATTGCAGACGCCAATGATATCACTTTGTATCCGGCCAGTTTTATTTGATATGTAAACTCCAGATCGTCCCAATACAGGAAATTTTCTTCGGGGAAAAGATCCGTCTTGCTCAAACAGGACACCCTGGCAATCAGCGCACAGCTGGCAACACAATCACTCTCAATGATCTCTTCCGTTCCTTGATCCAGTTCAAACCAGTAGTCATGAATCAGATTATAATGTTCGAAATCCAGATGCACACCGAATTCCTGCATATATTCCGGGTGATCCATCATCATAATTTTTGTGCCGATGCAGCCAACCTCTTCATGTTCCTCCATATATTGCGTCAGCGCCAAAATACAGCCTGGTGCAAGTGTCACATCATTATCCAGCAGTATCACATAAGTATAGCCTCTTTCCACTGCATCCTTTAATGCTCTGTTAAATCCTCCGGCTCCGCCCAGATTAACGACATTTTCCAAAACCGTTACCTGGGTCCCATATGCTTTCCTGATACATTCTGCAGAGCCGTCTGTAGAAGCATTGTCCACCAGAAACAAATGAAAATCATTCTCTTGTTTTATCTGTTCTAAAACAGATTGAATACATTTTATTGCATATTCTTTACCGTTGAAATTACATACATAACATCCTGTTGTGAACATACTCTCTCTCCATTTCTATATAAATTCACAGAATTTTATTCCGCATTCCATTGCGCAGTCATAAGGTAAAGAAATTCATCCCGAATCATCTCGTAGTTCCTATACCCATGTTTTCTTAAAATCTGTTCCATTTCCTGCTGAAAATTTTCTCCTGCTGCCACAAGGACCAGACTGTCTTTGTGTTTTTTCAGATCCTTTAAGGCTTTGACTTTAATTCCTCTAAGTTCTGATTTGTTATTTTTTTGTTCTGTTACAACAATTGTAGAAACTTTTTCAAGACAGTTTCTCTCTTCTAAAAATTCCAAAAATAATTGCCCATATCTGCCCGCTCCATACAAAATAACCTCATCATACGCCTTTATTTTTCTGATTATTTTACAATCATACTGATTTACGTACAGCAGCAGACCGCGCAGAGGTCTTATGATGTAATTTGTGTCCTCTTTTATTTTTCTGATCACATTATTTAGTTGCTGCAGTTTCTCTATGATACGCAGATCATCCAGTAATATATTTTCAAGAATAATCCCCATATATTCGTATTCCAACCGGTGTACAGTCCGATATAGCAATGGTTTCAGATTATGCTTTTGGGCAAAAAGTACATTATCCATCAGACCTGATAACAGATCCAGTGTCCTTTCCTCATTAAAACGTTTTCCTGCAACAGGTCTTCGATAATAGTACAGACAGATATCTGCCACAGCAATATGTTCTGCCTCATATAAAGCTCTGACTAAAAAGGGCGGATCCTCAAAACGCAAATACGCTGGAAAATAAATCTCCTTTTTAATCAGCATTTCTCTTAAAAAAAGATAACAGTAAAAATGATAATCTGCCTGTTGCTCAGCATAATGAATTATTTTTTCTTCTTCAACGTTCTCTTCAAAATCTTCCAGTCTCTCAACAAGACCATTTACGCACCACTGCAAACTGGCTCCTGCAGCAGCCTTCTTTGCTTCACACACCTTCCACAACTGTTCCAGACCATTTTGATCCCAGTAAAAGTCATCCGCATCTAAAAAAGCAATATATTTTCCTTCTGCCCTTTTCATCCCTGTGTTTCTTGCAATTCCAGGACCCTGATTTTTCTGTTGGCACAAAATAATTCTCTCGTCTGTCCGCATAAGTTCTCTGAGAACCTGTACCGACTGATCAGTCGATCCATCGTCCACACAAATAACTTCTAAGTCTTTCAACGTTTGTCTTAAAACGCTTCTTACGCATTGCTCTATATACTGTTCACAATTGTATATGGGAATTATGACTGATATTTTCACCATGTTGATCACACCGCCCTCAAACAACAAACCCATTTTCAGATAGCATTTGTATCTGTTTTAGATAGCCATAGCCGTATCGAGTATCAGGTTCCAGGTAATTTCCCTCCCCCCATTCATTCCATGCATTCAGAAACAAATATTCATTTCCTTCTTTTTGGCTGACCCTTATTGCTTTTTTTAAGTACTTGCCAAACAATCTGGGATGAGAACCCTGCATAATGACTGCCCGTGCTCCGCGTCTGGGTGAATCATCAAAATCGACAAAAACCGTACGAAACTGGTTCCTTCTATGAGGACTAGCGAGCATTTTTTCGTTCACCTTTTTATAGTTGACAGTACTGACAGCAAAACGATTCCAAAACAGATTTCCGTTATGCCTGTACCTTAGTAACGTTGGCATATGCATCGCCTCTGAACGCGTTTTATTGGGTTCGAAATCCACAGAAGCATCTACCCAGCAGCTTTTATCAGCATGATCCCTCCAGGTATCCATGGAAACAATAAACAGCCCCGGAAAACCATCCTCTTTCGCATAATGCTTCCAGCAGCGGATCATATCATTGAAGTGCGGAATATTCCGCAGACGATAGATCAAAAGCACCGGACATCCTTTTTCCTTGATATATCGCTTATCCATAAAAAATTTCCGAAAATACTCATAATGCGACTTCCATTCCTCTTCTCCTCCATAATTTTGTGGAATCAATATTTCCTTTTCCCCGCCGGCACCATGCCAAGTCTTCGTCCACGGTTCATTCGCCCAGGAAAAGCAATAATGAAAATCGATTTCTTTATGCTCTAGCAGTCTTTCTGCCGGCTTTTCCAATACCATCCTGCCTCCAAACCAGTAATGATACATGCAAAAGCCATAGATGCCGGCCTTTTTTGCAAGATCAGCCTGCCACTCCATCACCC
>OFHM01002189.1_pt1 | contig 11439 bp, 8 predicted proteins | sample 1521311 | NCBI WGS metagenome assembly OFHM01 (sample SAMEA3504083, study PRJEB24116) | mouse gut metagenome | biome: mouse gut; feature: mouse-associated habitat; material: faeces | place: Denmark | collected 2011 | reverse complement strand
GGAAGCGGCCGAATGGCCATCCTGCCATGTGCGTTGCTGTGCACATGGTACAATAGAGCCGGATTTGTGAGACATAAAGTGGCGGCGCAGCCTTTCTGCCGTACCGCCACTTTTCATAAAACTTCGTTATCGCATCCCGTCTAAAGAAAATTCAAAACATCAAACCCGTGATTCGCATCGAAAGTCTGATTCATCTATTGGAACATGTTACTCAATATCCTCAATAACCGGTATATCCTCCGTAAAAGTCTCCCGCCCCAGCTCATCAATGGCGGTATGCCCGGCCTTCCCATACTGATAAAGCTGGTCCAGGAATTCAATGGCCGCACGAATCTTTGTCCGGAGCAGGTAGCCTCCCGACTGGGTGGATTCCATCAGCGCCTCTGTGGAAAGGTTCGGTTTCCAGCCGTAAGCTCTGCCGTGGAAATCCTGTATTTTCTCCAATACTTCGTTAAATTCTTCACGGGTCAACGGCAGTAACTGGGGTGCCCTGACCAGAAGATCCAACACGGTTTTGGCAGGCTCCTGTTCCATGGGATAGATCTCTGCAAGATTCTCATATTCATGTTTTCCTTCGATTACATCCTCCGTATAAGAAGCGCTGAGTGCGAAGACACTGAAAGTGGCTTCCGGGCACCGGTCAGGCAGCAGGAAATCCGCCATATTCCGATATGCGTTGAGCCTGGCTTTTTTCCCAAGCCGCCCCATGAGTTCCGTCTCATCCATCAGGATGACCCAGCCATGGTATCCCATCTGGGAGAACAGATGGCTCATAAAGGAGAAGTAATCCCTGCAGTGCTTTGTCTTGGTGAAATTCACATTGTATTTTACCGGTTCGTTGAAAATACGACGGTAAATCTTCTTAAGGGGAGCATTGGCCATGAAATCTCCCTCCAGATCCGCCTGCAGAAGGAATTTTTCATCCGCGTCCTCGGTATTGAGATAGGAGCGGAAGAGATAATAAAGCTTGTCCGTCTCAAGCTGCTTTAGCGCATACAGTAACATCTCGTTAGCCACAGGACTGCCAGCCGATATTTTTTCCAGTTCGTGGATAAAACCCGGCTGCCTTCGTCTGGGAAGATAGGTGTTGCTGATAAGCTTCTGATAGACCAGATAGAGTTTGTCCATAGGTGTTTCCTTACTCAGTGAGAGATAGGAGACTACCATATTGTTGGAATGGGCCAGGTTGAAGACTGTATTTAACAGATGTGTCTTACCTTCTCCATATTTTCCGCTGATGATCATTCCGCTGGATTTGCCCTGTTCGCAAACCATATCCAGGCGGCCTGAGATTTCCTTCATAATCCTGGGGCGTGCTTCGGAAAAATACTGTCCCACAGCCCTGGAGGGAATTCCTGAACGCAGCGCTTCAATGATGTGTCTTGCTTCGAAATCATACATTGGCATTTACCTCCTGCATGGCATTTATGATCAGCTGCGGAATGCCCAGCGCCCCGGTCTTAGCCTGGGCTGTGATTTCCCGGGCTGTTTGCTCATCCACCGGAGAGAGGGTAAAATTGTCCTGGGCACGGACGAGGCTCCTGGAAATCTCCTGAATGATCTCCGGGGTATATTCCTGCATTGCCATACGGTCAAGATCAACCATGTCGGAGAAACGGTTGAAACGCTCCCCGGTAACCTCGTTCTGAATCCGCATCCACAGCGCCTGATAGGACTTCAGCCCCGCATTTTCATTGTCCGCAAGCTCCCGATCAAAGGCATAGACAAAGAAAATATTCTTCATGCTGTCAATATCGTCGATGAGCTGGCGGATGCTTTCGTAGGTATCTTCCCGCTTCATTTTCGTATAATGGACAGGCTCCAAACTGGAACGGCTGGTCAGGATCTCCAGATCATCTATGGCGATGAACAGCCCGGAATATCCGCCCATGCGGACTACCTCCGCCAGGGAACGGAGCATATGCCTTGCGTTGTATTTTGTTATACGGCTGGGATAAAAATCCAGGGCACGTAATTGGGAAAGTTTGACGGAACGATCTCCCTGAAGCCATGCCAGAAGCAGATCCCGATTCTGTTCCTCCAGGATGGGATACCCCAGGATGCTGCCCGTCAGCATACTGCAGGCCAGGGCGAAATTGTTGTCCAGAAGGGAATTTTCCAGGAAGATCTGCCGCAGCTGCGAGCGGATCTCCCGCTTGGTTATAGCGTCCCCGGAACCGTTATGGGAGAGATAGTCGATGAACTTCATTCCCTCCGGGATATCTTCCCGGGAAAATCCCATCTCACTGATCAAATGCCGGCTGATGCCCTCCAGGCAGGACAGGATATCGCACTGGCGGAAAATTTCCACATAAATTTCCTTAAAATCATGCATCCAGATATTTCTGGCGGAAAAACGAACCGTCCTGTAGTTCTCCTTCCCTGCCAGTTCTGTGAGAAGACGCAGGAAATGGGACTTGCCGCTTCCGGGACGCCCGGTGATAAACTTGATCTTACTGCCCCCGTCCCGTATGAATTCCCGCAGATATTTATCCCGCCAAAAATCGGTGAGGAAATCGAGCCCGCAGGTCAGTTCCCCTGCGTGGAGGCTGGCGGAGGGGTCTGATGAGTCAAGTTCCTTATTATTTTCTATGTATTCAGTGGAGTTTGTCTTCATATGTATTCCTCTTTCGGCAATAGTTCTAAGCTCTGACCCGCCAGACTGCTTATTTCAGCACACGGGCCGCAGAAGCGGCATGGCAAGCATTGTTGTACCGCAGAAACGCCTGGCAGGTGCTTGTTCTGGCGCATGCACCGCATAAGCGGCCTGCAGTGCTCATTCAGGCGCGAGCACCACAGGAGCGCCTGGCTCTGCGTATGCACCGCATAAGCGCTTTACAAATGCTCCTCGGCCTATAAGCCGCAATTGACCTCGTAAGCGTTATTCCGGTGTAACGTCATAGAAGCGGATGGTAGCCAGGAACTGCTCCCGCCCCTCTTTATCCAGGATACGGATAGCCTTATTGCCGTTCCGGCTGGGGCCGAACTGGAACTTACGCCCGTTTTTGGTCTCCTCTATACCGGAGATGTAGAGCCTGGCCAGATCAAAGGCAAAGCTCTGCTGATCGTAATCCTTGCGGAACCGGCTCATGGGGGCAAGGAATTTGTACAAATTGGTCAGGTAAATATCAGATTCAGGATGCTTCTTCAGCTTCAGAACAGCCATGTCATATGCGTCAGACAACTCGCTGACAAAAGTAATCGCGTTGAAAGAAGCTTTATTCAAACGCTCCTGGCCGCTTCTGACAGTCTCCGCGAAACTTCCGGGGCGCATGCATTGCACTTTTTTACGGTCAAGCCAGATATCCTGGTTCTCCGCATCCAGCCGCACCCGGTAAGGAAACATCTCATAAACCGGAGCCTCTCCCCTGACGTCCACCCCTTTTTCCGCACAGGCGGCAAGCATCTGTTCCGCAAATTCTCCATTTTCAAAATATGCTTTTGCGTCAAAGCCCTCCACGGCTGCGCTGAGCTCACCCAGAGAAGCACTGACAGCGGCAACCGCCTCAGACATGGCGTTCAAATCCTTCGCGAGGCTTTTCAGGTCACCGCTTTCTGTTTCCCTGTTGACTGACTTGAAAAGCTTCTGCAGGGCGGCAAGGGAGTCTTTCACAGATTTTTCGTGGGGCTGCAGGCTCTGGTACAGGTCTTCATAATTCATTTTCCGCTCCAATCTGTCCTTATTGGACGTAAGTAATTTATCAGTCATTTTCGACGATTCCTGATACATATCCATAGCAGTCTTGCTCCGGCCTATTTGCACAGTTTCTGCAGGCAAGATTCATTACTTTCACAGTATAATGGAATATAGAAGCTTTTTCAATAGTTTTATGTTGATTTATGCGAAAAAAACAATATAATAATAAGTAGATTTTGTCGGAAAAAGCCGGACGGAATGCCTGGCTGCGTATTTTCGGCAAAGGTAACCTGTATAATGGCGCTTTCCATGGGACTGAGACGCCGGGATGAGGAAAGAAAATTATGGAAAGGGAACTTTACAAATGGCAGGAAGAGTGCCTGGGAAAGTGGTTTGCCTGCCGGGGAAGGGGAATCGTACAGGCCGTCACCGGTTCAGGAAAGACTCTGCTTGCTCTGGAGGGCGCCAGGCGGCTGGACCGGAAATTGAATGGAAAACTGCTCGTCAGGATTGTGGTTCCCACCGGGGTTCTGCTGCGGCAGTGGAACCGGAGCATAAAGGAATTCCAGAACAGCTATCCTCACGGCACAGAGGAATCCTCGGAAACAGATGCGCCGCAAACGGGAAAAATCGGGCTCCGGGGCAGCGGCTATAGGGACTGGTCAGGCTGCAAATATATGATCTATGTAGTGAATTCCGCCCGGTATGAGCTGGCCAGACAGATCCTCTCTGAATTGCGCCGGGGAGAAGCAGTATTGTTGATTGCCGACGAATGTCATCGTTATGAAAGCGAACAGAACCGGCTGATATTTGAGTTTTTACCTTATATAAAGCCTTATGAGAAGCGTTTCTACTCCCTGGGGCTTACTGCCACGCTGCCCTCCGGCCAGGCCAGACAGTATCTGACAGGCGTATTGGGACGCAGGATTTACAGCTACAAAATGGCGGACGCATCGGCGCTGCGCACAGTGTGCCCTTATGACCTTTTCCATATCGGGCTGTCTTTTCAGTGGGGAGAGCGGGCGGAATATGAGGAAATGAGCGAACGGATGCTCCTGCTGTACAGGAAACTGCTTCAGGCACACCCTATTCTGGATAAATTAAACCAGAAGGAACGGTTTGAGCTGTTGCGCAGGATTGCCGGTGACAAGAAGGGAAAACTGGCTGAAACAGCCTCCCTTTATATGGGACTTTCCTATAAGAGAAGGAGTCTGGTATGCCAGGCCAGGGCACGGATCGCCTGCGCCTTTGACCTGACAGAAAGGCTGGATCCGAAGGAAAAGATTCTTATCTTTGGAGAGCGTATTGCCCAGGCAGAGGAATTATATCTGCTTCTGAGGGAACGATATCCCGGCAGAGTCGGACGATATCATTCCCGAATGGGACAGCAGGCCAATAAAAATGTGCTGGAACGGTTCCGTGACGGGGAATTGCGGATCCTGATAGCGTGTAAGGCGGTGGATGAGGGACTGGACGTGCCGGATGCCACTATAGGTATCATTCTGTCCGGCACATCCACACAGCGGCAGCGGGTTCAGCGCCTGGGACGGATACTCCGGAAAAAGGAGAACGGCAGCGGTGCTTCCCTGTATTATCTGCATGTAACAGAGTCGTCGGAAGATGCCTGTTTCCTGCCGGAAGGCGGGGAGAAACGCATCTATGAGCTGACATATAACCTGGAGGAAAGGAAATTTCTCCATCCTGCCTATGACAGCTTGGCGGAAGAAGTTTTGGACAGACTTCTAAGAGAAGGCGCCCCCGTGGAAACGGTCAAAGCGGCGAGGCAATGTCTCGAGGCAGGCCAGGTTCGTTCCGACTGGACGCTGTCGGCCGGCGATATAGCCAGGCGCATCAGGGCGGCTAAGTATGTAAGGGAGCGGAATTACTGGATCTGTATGAAGCGATTGGGTGTTGCAGCATCGGCGCATGAACTTCAGACCCTGCAGGGGAAGAGATGACGCCACGAAATATGCATTGCATTTCATCTATACGGATGTTATACTAAGTTACAAAGTTACAAAATTTTTATTTGAAAAAAGGAGTTTACCCATGGCAATACCAGACCAAAAAAGCATGGCGCGATCAGGGAACATGCGTGGGAATCCCGGCAGCTGTGAGCGAAAAACAGCATTGGATGACGATATCCTGATGCGTATTGAGAAACCGGAGCGCTATATCGGCGGAGAGTACAATTCGGTGATGAAAGATCCTGCCGAAGTGGACGTCCGGTTTGCCTTTTGCTTTCCCGACGTATACGAGATCGGCATGTCCCACCTTGGACTGCAGATCCTGTATCATATGTTCAATACCATGGAAGATGTATGGTGTGAACGGGTATTTTCTCCCTGGGTGGATCTGGATGCCATCATGCGGGAGAAACAAATCCCCCTGTTTGCCCTGGAATCCCAGGATCCGATAAGAGATTTTGATTTTCTGGGGATTACCATACAGTATGAGATGTGCTATACCAATATCCTTCAGATACTGGATCTGGCCCGGATTCCCCTTCTTGCGCAGGAAAGGGGGGAGGAGAGTCCCATCGTCATCGGCGGAGGGCCCTGCACCTACAATCCGGAACCACTGGCTGATTTTTTTGATATATTTTATATCGGAGAAGGGGAAACCAGATACCGTGAACTTATTTCCCTGTATGAGCAATGCCGGATACAGGGAAAAGGACGGGTGGAATTTCTGCGCCGGGCTGCAAAACTCCCCGGACTCTATGTTCCGCGGTTTTACGATGTCACTTACAAAGAGGACCAAACCATAGAAAGGTTTTTCCCCCTGGAGGAAGAAATTCCCCCTGTGATCCGGAGGGAACTGGTAACGGACATGAATACGGTTTCCTATCCCACGAATCCCGTGGTCCCCTTTATGAAGGTCACCCAGGACAGAGCGGTACTGGAGATTCAGCGGGGCTGTATCCGCGGGTGCAGGTTCTGCCAGGCAGGCCAGATCTACCGTCCGGTTCGGGAGAGGGATGTAGATGCCCTGAAGGCATATGCCCTGGAACTGCTCCAAAATACCGGACATGAGGAACTTTCTCTGAGTTCCTTAAGTTCCAGCGACTATTCCAGACTGCCGGAGCTGGTGGATTTCCTGATCGAAGAGTGCGGAAAACGGCATGTGAATATTTCCCTGCCTTCCCTGCGCATCGACGCCTTCTCATTGGATGTGATGAGCAAGGTTCAGGACGTGAAGAAATCCAGCCTGACCTTTGCGCCGGAAGCCGGAAGTCAGCGGCTGCGGAACGTAATCAACAAGGGCCTGACGGAGGAAGCCATTCTAAAGGGAGCGGCCCTTGCTTTCGAAGGAGGCTGGACCAGAGTGAAACTGTATTTCATGCTGGGACTTCCTACGGAGACGCAGGAGGATATCAGGGGTATTGCAGAACTGTCCAACAAAATTGCGGCAACCTATTTCGCCACGGTTCCCAAGGAGAAAAGGAACGGCGCAAGAGTGCAGATCGTAGCAAGCACCTCTTTCTTCGTGCCAAAGCCGTTCACGCCCTTCCAGTGGGCTCCCCAATGCACAAAGGAGGATTTCCTGGACAAGGCCTATCAGACTCGGACTGCTATTTCAGAACAGCTGAACCAAAAGAGTATCAAGTACAACTGGCATGAGGCAGACGCCAGCGTGATGGAGGGCGTGCTGGCCAGGGGAGACCGAAGACTGGGAGCGGTGATTCGCCGGGTCTATGAAAAGGGGAGTTTCTATGATGCCTGGGGGGAGTATTACGACAATGAGAGATGGATGGAGACGCTGGAGGAATGCGGGCTGAGCGCGGATTTCTATACCCACAGACAGCGGTCTCTGGACGAGATCCTGCCATGGGATTTCATTGATTGCGGTGTCACAAAGGCATTCTTGAAACGGGAGTGGGAGAAGGCACAGCGGGAGGAAGTCTCGGAGAATTGTAAGGAAAAATGTCAGGCCTGCGGCGCGGCAGGGTTTGGCTGCGGAATCTGCTTTACGGAACGTTAGTTCCACGGATTTTCTCCTTGAATCAGAAAGGAAGAACAGACAATCTTATGAATAAAAAGAAAAGAGCCTTTATTAATTGCAATCTTCTGGACGGAAGTGAAAATATGTCTCCCCGGACAGGCTGCTCGGTTTTAACAAATGAGGACAAAATCATTGCGGTGGTTCCTGATGGTAACGCTGAGCTGGAAGGATATGAAATCATTGACTTGAAGGGTCAGTATTTGATGCCTGGACTGGTCAATCTTCATGTTCATATTCCTGCTTCCGGAAAGCCGCAGAAAAAGCCTGTTGATGCAAAGAAGTCGGTTAAATTTGCCACATCCTGCGCTCTGACCCGCAAATACCTGAAGCATCTGTACAAATCCTATGTTTACACAGAGCTTCTCAGCGGCGTTACCACTATGCGCTGTGTAGGCGGTGTGGAGAATTATGATACCTGGATAAGAGATATGATACACAGCGGGAAGGCTGCCGGTCCCCGTATCCTGGCAGCCAATATGGCAATTTCCGTTCCCGGCGGACATATGGCAGGTTCTCTTGCCTACGAGGCACTGACCGCGGAGGATGCTGTCAGGTATGTCCATGAAATTGCAAAAGATAAGCCGGATCTGATCAAGCTGATGATTACCGGCGGCGTGCTGGATGCCACAGTCAAGGGAGAACCCGGCGTGCTGAAGATGAATCCTGCCTTGGTGAAGGCAGCTTGTGAAGAGGCCCATAAACTGGGGTATCCTGTAGCTGGCCATGTGGAAAGCACGGAGGGGGTCCGGGTGGCTCTGGAAAACGGCGTAGATACCATCGAGCATGGCGCCAGGCCCACAGAAGAGATCATCCGTCTGTTCAGAAAGACCGGCGCCGTCCATGTTGCCACGCTTTCTCCTGCATTGCCCTATGCACTGTTTGACCCTGCTGTAAGCCATGCGGACGAGATGAGCTGTTTTAACGGGGAAATTGTCTTCAACGGCATCATTGAATGCGCAAAACAGTGCCTTGCCAACGATATTCCGGTGGGTCTGGGTACAGACACAGGATGCCCTTATGTCACCCATTATGACATGTGGAGGGAAGTACAGTATTTTCACAAATGCTGCGGCGTTTCCAAGACCTTTGCTCTTCATACCGCCACCAAACGCAATGCGGAAATCCTGGGGCTTGGCAGCGTGACAGGAAGTATAGAGCCGGGAAAATGCGCGGACTTTATCGTGACGGAGAAAAATCCTCTGGTGGATCTGACTGTACTGCGCAATCTCAGTATGGTGGTGGCCGGGGGAGATATAATCCCCAGTCCCAAAATCAAAAAGATGCCCGAAGCAGAGACGGAACTGGACAAATTTATCCAGATTTCACCGCGGAGCCGAGTGGGAGATTTAGAGGAACCGGAAAAGGCCCCTGGAGAAAGGACGTTCCAAAATGAAGCTTCGGATTAAATTCAGAAAGTACGGTGCAGTACGGTATATAGGCCATTTGGATGTCATGCGTTTCTTCCAGAAAGTCATCCGCCGTGCAGGAATCGATGTGAAATACAGCAGCGGCTTCAGCCCTCATCAGATCATGACCTTTGCCGCTCCTCTGGGAGTGGGAATTACCAGCAATGGAGAATATATGGACATTGAGGTGAACTCCCTCCAGACGGTGGCTTCATTTGAGAGCGCTGCCGGTGAAGAAGGTGTGGAAAGCGAATATTCCGTGGAGGAAGAGCTTTCTGTGGAAGGAAGGCTTTCTATGGAAGAAAGGTTTTCCATGGAAGGAAAACTTTCCACGAAAGAAGAATGTTTCCTGGAAGAATGCTGCCGGAATATCCGGAATCGTTTAAATGAGGCCACTGTATCCGGAATTGAAATCGTTTCCGTAAAAGCCGCCATATTATAAATCCTGTCAAGATACCACTGCGGGAAAAATCGATCCGTTTCCACATCATATTTTTGTGAAGGCAATCCTCTTAATCCCTTAATATTCCTGCGCATATAGGACTGATAGCTTTTCTTTCTGTCTGACTGCAGCGTTCCATAAACCAACGCTGTTGCATATACTACAAATTCCCCGCTTAACCTATGGTAGCTTGTAGATCCTTCGATGTGACTCCCTTCCTCGTAGAACTGCTTTTGCACTTCATTTATCAACTCCTGTACTCCAAAGACAAGACAGGCGTCCGTCCATTCATCCGACTGAAGATATGCAGCTGCAAAGATAACTCCTGCCAGATTAGAAAGATAATGGTTGGAATTCATACCGTTTCTTCCCCGTTCCAATCTCTCCATTACATATCTAAGGCTTTCTCCAATGAATGCTTCAAATCCTGACTCAAAGTCATTATCCAAACATCCGGATCCATCCAATTGCCGCAAGATATCGTACGCCACCAGGAGATTGACGATGCGAATCGAAGAATCCATAACCGCAGACCACTGAACCGTTCGCCCTACCGGATTCATTACCATAAAATCACGCATCTCATTCTTGAATTCTCTGATTATATCATTTCTATATTCTTGATCCGCAACCGCGAATACAGCCATCTGGACAAGATGATAAAGACGCCCTAACTCCCACGGACACTTTATATCCACCGCCGCTCTGTCCGATATGACCGTTCTGCATTTCTTTACAGAATTATAACTTCCAGGTTCAAAGAAAAATCCACTTTTATAATCTACAAACCAGTTGATTGGCTCATATCCCAACATCTCGCCATATCTGCTCCGTAATTTTTTAGCTGCAGTCATTCCATATCTCGCCATAGAACGGCTTTTATAACGTTTTCCGTGCAGCCTCTCTACGCATATATTGTAATCCAGCTTAACAAATCCGCTTCCTAACAGATCAAATCTATGCTGCATATATAAATCACACAATGTTCTCAGCTTTTCTCTGCAAGATGCATCTATCATAATTTCATTAATATTTATAAACGAATACATACTTCTCTCCTACTACTTAAGCTTCTATGTGTGACAATTCAGAAAAGGATTTTTATATTTTGAATCAAGAATTTACTTTTCCCTCTTGGCGTGCTTTCAAACTGTTCTGTCTCGCATACTTCAAGGTCAAAGGTTTCACCCAGACGTTTTTTGAATTCCATGTAAATGTTTCTATGATCCGTTGCCGTATACCCTTTTGCCGGCATTACGTTAATTTTTACTCTTCCTTTTTCTTCCTGAATAAACTGAAACCGATAGATATGATCGAAGATATCCGCATGCGAATTGATTGCCACAAAGTTAACCAGATTCCCAGCTTTACCAACCAGGAATTCATCCTTCCTATGCCGTCCGGCAATCCCGCAGATCACCCTTTGTCTGTTCGCGCATCTTATTCTATATTGTGTATCAAGCAACGCTATATCGCCCGTATCATACCGGATAAAAGGCATTGCAGAATTAATAAACCCCGTCCCGATGATCCTTCCTTCTCCGGTCTTTACCGGCAGATCTTCATCATCCAGATATTCCAAATACGAGTGACACATATATTCATGGTAGTGCCCTTCCTTACATTGTCCGATCATACCGATCTGTTCACAATTCCCATATAGATCCACAACTTTAACATGCATCTGTTCTTCTATCAATCTGCGCATATCCGCCGTCAATGTTTCAGAACTGGTAAAAAGCGTTTTAATCTTCCCATCTTCATTGAAACAGCTCCCTGTATCTTTTATATACTTTGCCAGAAGTTCTGCGGCAGATGGATATGCCCTAATATGTTTCGCCCCAAACTTCTGAATCTGATGTAGGTACTGTTTCATATTTTTTTCTGACATATTCATGCTGGAGCAATACAAAATGTCGTATTGAGGGTCCACAAAAATCTCTTTGTTT
>OFHM01002182.1_pt1 | contig 11461 bp, 9 predicted proteins | sample 1521311 | NCBI WGS metagenome assembly OFHM01 (sample SAMEA3504083, study PRJEB24116) | mouse gut metagenome | biome: mouse gut; feature: mouse-associated habitat; material: faeces | place: Denmark | collected 2011 | reverse complement strand
AAAGGACGCGGTGATGTATACGTCGATTATAAGAAGATCGGGAGCTTTTATCAGCCGAATCTGACGACGCTTCACTGGGTAAGGATTGAAGCCTGCGCAAGGCTGAACGGAGATTCGGTGGATGCCGTATTTTCCAATGTAAAATACAGAATTGCCCGCGGCGCGGATTTAAAAGTGCTAGGGGACGATCTGGAGTGGGATGAGATTAAGCTGAACAAAGGACTGAAATACAAGTATAATAAGAAAGACAACTCCATCCGCATGTACGGTACGATCACCGGGATCAACGGCGACTGGGACAGCGATTATGAGAGTGTGTCGGAGATACTTCAGTTCCGCTAGTAAATGAGCGACAGGAGAGCCAGCCTTTCAGGCTGGCTTTCTCAAAAATACAAGATCAGAGGAGATAAAACAGAATGATCATTAGTGCCGCAAAAAAAGAAACAACACCCGCAGCGGTAAGAATTATCAGGGATATCGCGGGCAATCTGAAACTGATCAGTGAACTTTCAAAAAATGATCTGAAAAAGAGATTTGCGGATTCTTACTTCGGCATTCTCTGGGCGTTCGTAAGTCCGATCGTCACCATCTGTGTTTACTGGTTTATCTTTACGGTCGGTCTGCGCGGGACAGGCAATGATGTAGATGGTTATCCCTTTGTGCTGTGGCTGATTGCCGGGCTGATTCCCTGGTTTTTATTTTCGGACATTATTACCAATGGAACAAATGTGCTGCTGGAGTATGCATATCTTGTTAAAAAAATAGTGTTTAATGTCAGTATTCTTCCTGTAATAAAAATAGTCACTGCCACGGCGATTCATCTGATTCTTTTGCTGTTTACCCTGCTGATTTTCGCAGGCGCAGGACATTTCCCGGATCTTTATATGTTACAGATACCGTATTATATACTGGCTCTCTGGTGTTTTTCAGCAGCATGCGTTTTCATGACGAGTGCTGTCGTTCTTTTTTTCAGGGACCTGGGGCAGCTGGTAAATATTTTTATGCAGGTATTTATCTGGATCACACCCATTATGTGGCAGGATGCGCAGGTCGCCGGCACATATCCGCTGCTGATCGGAATCCTGCGGCTGAATCCAATGTATTATATTGTCAGGGGATACCGCGACGCCATGATCCATCATGTGTGGTTCTGGGAGGATATGGGGATGACAGTGTATTTCTGGGTTGTGACCATCCTGCTCTTTATTCTGGGCAGCGGCATATTTGTCAGACTGAAGCCTCATTTTTCGGATGTGATCTGACAGGCAGCGTTTGCGGAATCTGAAATAAAGTACAATAGAAAGAAATGTAACTGCAGAGAGGCGATATGGTTACAGAGAGACAGGCTATGAGTGAATACGCGATCAATGTGGAACATATTTCCAAACGATACAGGCTCTACCGCGGAAAAGCGGACCGGTTGAAAGATGCCCTGCATCTGTCACGAAAAAAAAGTTATGAGGAATTCTATGCGCTCTCAGATGTGAATTTTTCTGTAAAAAAGGGGGAGACTGTAGGGCTGATCGGGACGAACGGCGCAGGGAAGTCGACCCTTTTAAAGCTGCTCACCGGGGTGCTGACTCCGAGTGAAGGGCAGATTGAAGTCAACGGAAAGGTTTCGGCGCTTCTGGAGCTGGGAGCGGGGTTTAACAGCGAATATACAGGTCTGGAAAATATTTATTTTAACGGTACCCTGATGGGGTATACCAGAGAGCAGATGGAAAAAAAGGTGCCGGAAATCCTCGATTTTGCCGGAATCGGCGATTATATCTACCAGCCTGTAAAGACATATTCCAGCGGAATGTTTGCGAGGCTGGCATTCGCGCTTGCGATTAATGTGGAACCTGATATTCTTGTGGTTGACGAGGCGCTGAGCGTGGGGGATATTTATTTTCAGTCCCGCTGTTTCAAAAAAATGGATGATATCAAGCGGGGCGGAACGACGATTCTGCTCGTCACACATGATATGAGCAGCGTGATTAAATACTGTGATAAGGTTGTTGTGATGAACCATGGCAGGGTTGTCAGAGAGGGCAGCCCCAGGCAGATGGTGGATATATATAAAAAGATTCTTGTGAACCAGTATGATGAGAATGAGGAAGACGGGGACCGGAGCGCAGGGAAAGCCCTCGCCGTGGAGGAAGGAAGCTGGATGTCGCACCTGTCGCTCAACGATGAGAATGTGCTTTACGGCAATGGAAAAGCAGAAATCGTGGATTTCGGTTTTTTTGATGAGAGCGGACGGATTACCGGAATGATTCTGAAAAAAAGTGTTTTCAGCTTTAAAGTGAAAGTGAAATTTTTCGAGGATATCGAGTATCCGATCTTTACGTACACCGTCAAGAATGCAAAGGGTGCGGAGATCACCGGTACCAACACCATGTTCGAAAAAGTGGATTTTCCGCTTGCAAAAAAAGGAGAGCAGTATGTTGTGACATTTACACAGAAAGCGCTGCTTCAGGGAGGCGAATATCTGGTGTCCTTTGGCTGCACCGGTTATGAGGACGGGCAGTTTACCGTATATGACAGGCATTATGATGTCGCCAATCTTACCATTGTATCAGAGCAGAATACAGTGGGAACCTTCGATATGGATTCCGGCGTCACAGTGGAGAGAGTGGAAGATGATTGATGAAAATGTGGAGAAAAAGCTTCTTGATGCCGTGCGGAATGAGGAGGATACGGAGCAGTACCTGATGGGGGAGAATTCATGGCCGGTTCTCTGTCATCTGTCTGCTATCCGGGAGAACATACTGGACTGGTATGCCTTTGAACCGCAGGCCTCCCTCCTTGAGATCGGATCGGAATGCGGGGCGCTCACGGGGCTTTTCTGCAGGAAAGTGGCCCGCGTGGTGGCCGTCGAGCCCTCGGAGCGCGATTCTGCGGTCAATCTGGCGAGAAACCGGCAGTACGGGAATCTGACCGTGCTCTCCGGCGATTTTTGCGACATGGAGATCCGGGAAAAATTTGATTATGTGACGGTAATCGGGAGCCTTGGATCCGCCGGCCGGCGCGGCGGCAGTGAGAATCCTTATCTGGATATGTTAAGAAAGGCAAAAGGATGCTTAAAGGAGGGTGGCAGACTGTTTCTCGCTATCGGAAACAGATACGGGCTGAAATATTTTGCCGGCGCGGCGGAAGATCACACGGGCCGGTGCTTTGACGGTCTGGAGAATTATGCAGCTGCCGGTGAGGTCAGAACTTTTTCCCGCGGAACACTTCAGAAGATGCTGCTGGAAGCGGGTTATTCCCGCAGTATGTTTTACTATCCGATGCCGGATTATATGCTTCCCTCGGAAATCTATTCTGACAACTGCCTTCCCTCGCCCGGAAGCATCCGCTATCCCTGCGTCGCATATGACCGCGACAGATATGAAGTGCTGGATGAGCGGCTTACGTTTGATTCCATCTGTGCGGACGGCATGTTTGGCGACTTTGCCAATTCCTTTCTTGTCATCGGTGAGTGCGGGAAGTGCTGCGGGCCGGACGAAGGAACCGTGGTATATGCGAAGTATAACAGACAGAGGGCGCCGGAGTTCAGGGTCAGCACAAAAATCATTTCCGGGGCGGACGGCGTCAGGTACGTGGAGAAAAAAGCATTGTGTCCGGAGGCCGTGCGGCATGTGGAGCGGTTTTCCGAAAACAGGGAGAAGCTGACCCGCCGGAACCTGCTGCCGGAGGCGTCAGAGGCCGGTGCGGGCGTTCCGGTTCCGGTGGAGCTTCTCTCCAATGAAAACGGACGGGCGGTGTTTCCCTGTGTTGAGGGGACAAGTCTGGCTAAGGAAGTGAATGCCGGTCTCTGGAGCAGGGAGACATTCCTTAAGGCCATGCACCGCGCTGTGGACAGCATTTATGGCACGTTTTTAAACACTGGGGGACATCTGGCGGACTTTGCGTTCACCGGTGCGTTTGAAGAAATATTCGGTATTTCTGCAGAAGATCCGGAGGCGGAGATTTTAAGGAGGATGAAGTCGCCTGCGGTGTCGAATATTGACAGTATTCTGAGCAATTTTATCAGACAGCCTGACGGCAGTCTGGTCTGCCTGGATTATGAATGGGTGTTTGACTTTCCGGTACCGGCAGAATATTTAATTTACCGCACGGTATTTTATTATTACAGCGAAAATGTTCATTATATCAGAGTGAGCGAACCGGAGCTCTGGGCTGAATTCGGGCTGGACGAAGAGCAGGTGAATCTGTTCCGGAAGATGGACGACCATTTTCAGCAGTATGTTCACGGAAAAGACCGGAAATATATGTATACCGCAAATTATGCGAAGAAAACGATCAATATCGGCAGCAATCTCAAAAACGGGGAGCGCTGGTTTTTGTCCATCGCAGACGATATCCAGGAGCTGAACATTCATCTCGGCGGATTCCGGCGCGATCTTGTAGAGTGCCGTGTGAAAACGCATCGGAAAAGCGTATTCCGGGACAGGTGCGAGAGAAAAGCGGCAGCGGTTTTCAGGCGTATTGCGCGTAAATTAAAAAAGACCAGGGAGGAAAGTGGCACATGCTGATGAATCAGGTGAAAAAGGCGTATTCCACATGGAAAAATGAAGGCCCGGATATGTTGTTCTATAAAGTAAAATTAAAACTGGATATGAAAAATGTATTCCGGAGAAGCGCGTACAGCAGGTGGGTGGAAGCCAACGAACGCGATATTATGGATGTCGAAGAGCTGAAATACAATCCGTTATTTTCGGTTGTGATACCGGTATACAATGTTGCCGACAATATGCTGCGGGAATGCATTGATTCCGTGCTGGGCCAGACCTACCGGAATTTTGAGATTGTTCTGGTGGACGATGCATCGACGCAGAAATCTGTGCGCAAAGTGCTCGGAGAGTATGAGGGAAGGCCCGGGATCACCGTAATATACAGGCAGAAGAACGGTCATATTTCGCGCACGACGAACGACGGTATTCAGGCCGCAAAGGGAGAGTTTGTCGCGCTGTGCGACTGCGATGACCTCTACGCCCCCAACGCGCTCTATGAGATCGCCCGCAAACTGAACGAGGATCCTTCCCTGGATTATATTTACTCAGATGAGGATAAAATCAGCGAGAACGGGAAAAAGCGCAGCAATCCGTTTTTTAAGCCGGACTGGTCCCCGGAGACGTTTATGTCTTTTATGTACACATGCCATCTTTCGGTATTCCGGAAAACTCTGCTCGATGAAATATCCGGTCTGCGGACCGGCTTTGAGGGATCGCAGGACTATGATCTGGTATTGCGCGTCATGGAAAAAACCACGCGCATCGGACATGTGCCGAAGATTCTGTATCACTGGCGCATGCGCACGGAATCGACTGCAAACGCCCTGGCTGCCAAGCCCTATGCCCTGGATGCTGCAGCCAGGGCGAAGGAGGAGGCGCTGAAACGCCGTGGGCAGAAAGGGAAAGTGACGCTGATCCCGGCTGTCTCACAACACCGGGTGACCTATTTTCCTCAGGGAAATCCGATGGTTTCCATTATCATTCCGTCCAAAGACAATCCGGACATTCTCTCCATGTGTCTTGCAGGAATCCTGAAGCACACGGATTATCAGAATTATGAGATCGTCGTTGTGGATAACGGCAGCAGTGATACAAACAGGAAAAAAATTGAAGGCTTTATAGAAGACTTCCGGAAATCAGGGGGGCATGATATTCGGTATCTGTACCAGCCGAAGGACTTTAATTTTTCCGCGATGTGCAATCAGGGAGCGGCGGCGGCAAAAGGGGATTTTCTGCTTTTTCTGAATGATGATATTGAGGTGAGCGCGTCCATAAAGAAAAGTCCTTACTTTACGGCGGAGGTAAGTCAGTGGCTTTCCATTCTGGCCGGGCAGGCACAGGTGTCCTACACGGGAGCCGTGAGCTGTAAGCTGTATTATCCCGACGGGAATACGATTCAGCATGCGGGTGTGGTCAATCTGACCATCGGTCCGGCGCATTGTCTGTACGGATTCAGCGACAGCTTCAATTATTATTACGGAAGAAATCTTCTGGATTACAATTGCTGTTCCGTGACGGGGGCCTGTCTTATGATCGGGCGTGAAAAGTTTGATGAGGCAGGAGGGTTTGACGAGGAGCTGCCGGTGGCTTATAATGATGTGGCTCTGTGCTTCCGGCTGGTGGAGCTCGGCTACTTTAATGTGGTCAGAAATGATGTGATGCTTCTGCACCACGAGTCTGTCAGCCGCGGACTTGACCGGGCCTCGGCGGTAAAGGAAGAGCGGAGGGCCCGCGAAATGAAAAAGCTCTATGAGAAGCATCCGGAGTTCACGAAGGGGTATGATCCGTGCTACAATCCGAATCTGGTCTCGGACAGGGTGGATTTCTCATTTGATATGAAATATGCCTCGGATCATGAAAAAGTAAAGAGGCTTCCGGAAAAGGAGTCCGCGTTGCTCCGCTGTGTCGATCCTGAGAAGAAGATCCTGGTGTATCATCTGGATTTTGTCGAGGAAAGAGGGGAGCTCGTGCAGATCAACGGCTGGATTTATAACAGCAGAAAAAAGAGTAATAATCACAATAAGGTAAACGTGCTGCTGAAAAAAGAGACAGGGGAAATGTATAGCATAAAGACCACCAGAAGTTTCCGGCCGGATCTTCAGGAGGCAAATATGAATATAAAAGAACTTTCGCTGGCCGGCTTTGAAACGATTTTTTCCAGCGAAAATCTTCCCAGGGGGAAATACAAAGTCGGCCTGGAGCTGGATAAATTATATGTAATGTGTAAAAGCTGGCTGGAGCTTTGAGGAAGAAGGCTGAAAAACCGGGACGTTTAAAATCACGGGAATTGCGGCTGCGCTTATGTAAGGGCTGTCACAAGCCCGTCACACGCAGGAAGCAGAGCGGAAATGGAGTAAAATATGAAGATCGCAATTGCAGGAACAGGCTATGTCGGCCTTTCAAACGCCATATTGCTGGCGCAGCATCACGAGGTATATGCAGTCGATATTTTAGAAGAAAAAGTTGAGATGATTAACCGCGGACAGTCTCCTCTGTCGGACCGGGAGATCGAGGAGTATCTGGCAGGCGGGAACCTGAATCTGACGGCGACCACGGATGCGGAGATGGCGTACCGGGGGGCTGAATTTGTCATAATCTCGACACCGACCAATTACGACGAGAAGAAGAACTATTTTGACACGTCATCGGTGGAGTCCGTCATTGAACTTGTGCGCAGCGTGAATCCGGATGCTGTGATGGTAATCAAATCGACGATACCTGTAGGGTACACGGAGACAGTCTGCAGGAGATATCACACGGATCAGATTCTGTTTTCTCCCGAATTTTTGCGGGAGGGACAGGCGCTGAAGGACAACCTCTACCCGTCCCGGATTATTGTGGGCTCGATGGAGGGCAATGCGCAGATGAAAAAGGCCGCGGAGCGGTTTGCGGGGTTATTGAAAGAGGGCGCCATTAAGGAGGAGATTCCGACGCTTCTGACGAATCTGACGGAGGCGGAGGCGGTCAAGCTGTTTGCGAATACTTATCTGGCGCTGCGGGTTTCTTTTTTCAATGAGCTGGATACATTTGCGGAGATGAAAGGGCTGGATTCCAGACAGATCATTGAGGGGATCGGCTATGACCCGCGCATCGGAATGCACTACAATAATCCGTCATTCGGGTATGGCGGGTACTGTCTGCCCAAGGATACCAGACAGCTTCTGGCGAATTATAACGATGTCCCCAACAATATTATGGGGGCCATTGTGGATGCAAATCATACGCGCAAGGATTTTATCGCGGAGCAGATACTGGAGCGGCATCCGGGCACCGTCGGCATATACCGGCTTGCGATGAAAGCCAATTCGGATAATTACCGGCAGAGTTCGATTCTCGGTGTTATGGAACGTATCCGGGCAAAGGGTGTGGAGGTCGTTGTGTTTGATCCGTCGCTGCGGGAATAGCGTTTCCGCAATCTGCGCGTGGTCCGGGACTTTGCAGAGTTCTGCGGGATGTGTGATGTCATCGTGGCGAACCGGATGGATGATCTGCTGAAAGATGTGCAGGAAAAAGTGTATACAAGGGACATCTATTTCAGAGACTAAAATAACCGGAACCAGTTCAGAGAGTTTTCGTATCTGCATAAAATGCGGGCTGAGAACCTGAAAATTACGGAAATGTGTAAAGTAATGTGCCGGCTGCCCCGGATAAGAGAGGTGTGATCCCCATGATGAAGGTTTTTATCTGTCCGTCCTGTGGCTGGATGCGGGTTGTGTCACGGCGCAGGGATGTGGAGTGTTACAAATGCGGTGAAAAGCAGATGACGCTGGCGAAGGTGGATTTCGGGACTTTTACCGCGATGTCGGAAGATGAGAGGAAAGACTATGCACAGGGGTGGCTTTATATTCATCAGAAATCAGGTCATCAGGGATAAAAAGTTCTGACAGGAGGAGGAAGATGCAGGGGACATCAGAGGTAACGGTGATTATTCCGAATTACAATGGAAAGCAGATGCTGGAGAACTGCATCAGGGCGCTGGAGCGCCAGACCTGCCGGGCGTTTAAACTGCTGGTGGTGGATAATGGTTCGACGGACGGGAGCACGGAGATCTCAACGGCGCTGCCGGATTTTGAGATAATTTCCCTCAAAAGAAATACAGGGTTCTGCCGGGCGGTAAATATAGGGATCCGGCATACCGGGACGCCGTATTTTATTCTGCTGAACAATGACACGGAGGCGGAAGAGCATTTTGTGGAGGCACTTCTGGCGGGAATCCGCAGATCGAAGAAGATATTCTCCTGCAGTGCGCAGATGCTGGACTTTAAGAAGCGGGATATCATCGATAACGCCGGGGATTATTACCTGGCGACCGGCTGGGCCAGGGCCAGGGGGAAAGGAAGGCCTGCTGCCTGCTATGAGACTGGTGTGGAGATTTTTTCGTGCTGCGGCGGCGCGTCCATTTATCGCACAAAGACGGCGCTCGCGCTCGGTCTGTTTGACGAGCGCCATTTTGCTTATCTGGAGGATGTGGACCTGGGATACAGGGCGAAAATCCACGGATACCGGAACCGGTACATTCCGGAGGCAAAAGTATATCATATCGGAAGCGCGACGACAGGGACGAGATATAATGAAAAAAAAGTGTTTCTGGCGGCGAGAAATTCTGTGTTTGTAATTTATAAAAACATGCCGTTTGTGCAGCTGCTGCTGAATCTGCCGTTTATCGCTGCCGGGATTGTAATTAAGAGCTGTTTTTTTGCGGGGAAGGGGTTTCTGCGCGAATATCTCAACGGGATCAGGGAGGGGATTGCAAATTGTTTCCAGTGCCGGAAAGTGCGGTTTAAGATGGCGCATCTGGGGCACTATATAGGTATCGAGGCGGAACTGCTTGTCAATATTTTCCGGGTTTTGAAATATTAAGAAATTTTTAATAGTTTTTACAGACTGATATGTGAAAAAAAGTTGTGCTTTTCTGGAAATTATTGTATGATATGATTTATGGTAGTTTCAATTTTTGTAAAAGGATAACATTATGATAAAAGATAATCAGCGGCATTTCAACAGACTGCATGTTCTGATGGATGCACTGGTGGTTGCGCTGTCCTATGCGTTTGCGTGGTGGCTGAAGTTTGCGAGCGGCATTCTGGAGCATGAGATCGGTGTTCTGCCATTTGAGGTCTATATGATGGCCCTGGTCGTGATTGTTCCGGGATATATCTTACTGTACTATGCGTTTAATCTCTACACACCAAAGCGGGTGCAGGGGAGACGGCTGGAGCTTTCCAATGTTGTGATGGCGAATACAGTGGGACTGCTTCTCCTTTTTGCGGGCCTGTTTACGCTACAGTCGTATTCTGACGCGTTTCAGAACTTTTCCCGCGAGATGTTTTTCTATTTTTACCTGACCAACATCGTGGCGGAGGAGTCCCTGCGTCTGGTCATCCGGCATTTTCTGCGTATAATCCGCCAAAAAGGATATAATCTCAAGCAGATACTTCTGGTGGGATATTCCCGGGCGGCGGAGCAGTATATTGACCGGATACGGCAGCATCCGCAGTGGGGATACGATATCCGCGGGATTCTCGATGACAATATTGCGCGCGGTACGACTTACAGAGGGGTAAAGGTGATCGGCAGCATCAGCAATCTTCTCTATATCCTGCCGCAGAACCGGCTGGATGAGATTGCGATCACGCTCGGGCTGGAGGAGTACTACAAGCTGGAAAAGATTGTGGCTGAATGTGAGAAATCGGGCGTGCACACCAAGTTCATTCCGGATTATAACAATATTATTCCCACAAAGCCTTATACAGAAGATCTTCTGGGGCTTCCGGTAATCAATATCCGCTATGTCCCGCTGTCAAATCTGTTTCACGCGATGGTGAAGCGAGGGGTGGATCTGATTGGTTCTATCACATGTATCGTTGTATTTTCACCGCTGATGCTTGTAACGGCGGTTCTGGTCAGGGTGACATCGAAAGGGCCGCTGATATTTAAGCAGGAGCGGGTCGGGCTTCACAATAAGCCGTTTTCGATGTACAAATTCCGGACCATGTACGTGCAGACGGAAGAGGAAGAGCAGAAGGCATGGACAAAGAAAGATGACCCAAGGGTTACGCCGGTCGGGCGTTTCCTGCGGAAGACGAGCCTGGATGAGTTTCCTCAGCTTTTTAATGTGCTGAAGGGAGACATGAGCCTGGTGGGGACCAGGCCGCCCACGGTGGACGAGTGGGAGAAGTACCGTCCCCATCACCGTGCCAGACTGGCGGTGCGTCCCGGGATCACGGGGCTGTGGCAGGTCAGCGGCAGGAGCAAAATCACGGACTTCGAGGAAGTGGTAAGGCTGGACACAAAGTACATCACCGAGTGGAGCATGGGGCTGGACCTGCGGATCCTGCTGAGGACGGTGAGGGTGGTGTTCGGCAGGGACGGGGCCATGTGAGGGGCACCGGGGATACAAAAACCGGAAAAGACGAAGCAGCCTGACCGGGCCGCGGGGAGCCGGAAAGGGAGATCCCATGTGAGGGGGATGCCGGAGATACAAAAACCGGAAAAGACGGGGCAGTCTGACCAGGCCGGGGAGAGCCGGAAAGGGAGATACCTTGTGACATGGATGCCTGGGAAGGGCGTGCACGGAAAGTGGTAAGAATGATTCTGGGAAAGGGTCAGGCAGTTTTGGAAGGGACAAAGCCATGTGACATGGATGCCCGGGAAGGGCGCGAGCGGAAAGTGGTAAGAATGATTCCGGGAAAGAGCCTGGCAGGGACGGCAGAAAGGCATGGATAAGCTTATGCAGCATGTGTTTATCATAGGTTCCAAAGGGATACCGGCCCGGTACGGAGGCTTTGAGACCTTTGTGGAGAAGCTGACAGAGGGTAAGAAAAGCAAAAACATACAATATCATGTGGCATGTATGTCAGGAGAGAAAGAGGACTTCTGGCACAACGGAGCGCACTGCTTTCCGGTAAAAGTGCCTGACATCGGCCCCGCGAAAGCCGTTTATTATGATGTGGCAGCTTTCC
>OFHM01002176.1_pt1 | contig 11483 bp, 21 predicted proteins | sample 1521311 | NCBI WGS metagenome assembly OFHM01 (sample SAMEA3504083, study PRJEB24116) | mouse gut metagenome | biome: mouse gut; feature: mouse-associated habitat; material: faeces | place: Denmark | collected 2011 | reverse complement strand
TTGAAAAGATCAGCAAAGATATGCGGAAAAAGATATTTGCTGTGTTAAAAAGAGAAAATCTGTATACAGCATAACACTTAACAGGTATCTGCAACTTCAGGGGGTACATATGGGAAAACTAAAATCTATTATCTTTGTGGTGGGAATTATGCTGCTGATCCTAGCAGCGGCGATGGGTTGTCTTTCCATCAGGTATCTGTCTGCTATCCTCCCCGCTGACAGTTACGAGGACAAAGGCGTTTATACCTTTTCACCCTATCAGGTGCTGCCCGTCCAGGTGCAGAATACGGGTGCGAACGGACGTGACCGCCGCATGAACCCGACGAAAACCGCCTATATGGTCTACTATCAGGACATCAGTGGAAGCGGCTATCAGTGGAGCGAGCAAGCCCTCACCCGTGAACTGGGCCAGAAGATTGTGGATGCAGGAACAACAGTGGAGTGGCGGGTGCTGGAGATTCCCGCTGACCGCTCCTATATCACTGTGGAGCCGGGCCAGACAGCAGAAAGTTACAGCGCCGGACTTCGGAAAAAGTACATGATTGCCCTTACACTGGCGGGAGCCTATGTTCTGCTGTATGTGATAGCATGGTGCGTGATAGGCGGCATGAAAAGGAGAACGGGGCAGATATGAAAGTAAAGATCATGCGCCATGTTTTTTCTTCATGCTGGATAACAATATGGACTACTCGATCATGCCAGAACTTGTGACAGATGTTGTTATCAATGCTTTAGACCAGAAAAGAGACGCCACCGAGGAAGAATTGCTGAAAGCGCTGAACTATTATTTAGATGCAGATACTTTTATCAAGTTTTGAACAGGGCAAAAAGCATAGTAGTATGTAGGATTTTAAGGAGCCACCAGAGGACAGGATGATGAGAAAACCCACAGATGATATTGCAAACTGGCGATTACAGCAGGAGAATACATCAAAACCATTCCCATATGTTTTCCCGCAGATGCCGCCCCGTTTCCGGTGGTGCTGTGCCTTTGCGAAAGCAGTATTTCTGATTCAATGGGGATGCTTTGCCGCTTTTGGTGTTTGTAGTATCGTGCTGTTCATTCCCGTGGTTATTTGGGGCAGGAACATGGGAATGAGTGCCATGATAGAGAACAAACCGTTTTTGGCGTTTTTTATTGTGGTGGCTGCTATATCACTTCCGATTTTTTTTGCGGCTGTTCCGTTTGGATTTACCCCAAAACTTTTTTGGCGGTGTCCTTGCTGCGGGCATCCATTTCCGTATTATGTTCCGACAAGAGGGGATAACCTGAAAGAAAAAGAATGTTTGCGGAGCATGGAGGGGCGGCATATCAAATATGTGAAGCAGAAATTTTGTCCGCTGATCATTCCGTCAGTCTGCCCGGAGTGCAAATGTAAGTTTTTTGAGATGGCTGATAATCTACAAAATGCAGGGAAAAATTGATCAAGAAGAAAAACGGGATTCAAGGAGAAGCCTATGTGCGAAATATGTGAAAAAGTAAAAACAGTTGATTTCTTTCCCACTCCTAAAGAATATCTTGACTGCCTAAAATATATACAATCTCTGGTGGATAGTGGAAGTTTTCAATTTGAATCGAAGGATTGTGACACAGATAAAGTAAAAGATGAAAATGGATGTTGGATAGATGATGTTATATGTCATGTGATTAAATGTAAAAATTGTGGTCAATGTTTTACTTGTGGTGTTGTCACATACCGGGGAAGTGGAAGTTTCAGAAAAGGAAAATAATTAAATTTTCGGAAAACTAATCAAAAAGCGAAAGTTGGAGGCACCTTCTGTGGATTTTGATAAAGCAGCAGTTGATACAATTATGGAAAAACTTCATATACAGTGCGTTGGAAATGGTTATGTAGACATGATTTGTCCTACACAGAATATTGGTGAATTTATTGATTATATGGAGGAGTTGGGTATAACAATTAAAGGTTTCACTTGGTGGTGCCATGTTCGCGACGGTCATCAGCCATGTGGTCTTGGAGGACCTCGAAATCAATATGGGGATGGTTGGTTTAGTGAAATTCCTATGAACAAAGTAATTTGCTTTGAAAGTAATGAAAAATTAAAACATTATTTGTTGGTAGACTATCCAAACAGTCATGAATATAAAGAATGCTATGTGCCAGCGTTTTGGCTCGATACTCTTTAACGAATGCAGAAATATATTGACGAAGAAGATTTGATTTATAGGAGCAAGAATATGAGATGGATTGACGGTAAGGAAATAAATATCAGACAATTTACAGGCGAAACTCTATGCGAAAAACTTGCAACTGATTTATGGAGTAATGATTATGATCAGTGGTTGAAATGTGCTGACTTTATTCAAACAGCTTCTTTCTTAATTGCATTTGATACAGAATTGATTATGGAAGGAATTTTCGCCTTTCTTGAAAATTCTATCGGTCATTATGCGCCTAACATTATACAGGCATTTAGAATAATTGGCGACAAGAATGATGCGGATATACTTGAAAAAATATGTCAGATTGCGCCGCCCGATATAATGAGAGGAGAATTTTTAAGCGAGACTCAACAAGAGTATGATATTACCACATTTAATGATAATCACGAACTAAACGAGGAAGCTGAGGCAAGAATTGAAGAACTTAATAAGCAGCTGTATCTACATAGTGGAATTGATATATGGTCATTACTTTTCACATATTTAGATGAACAGATAGAAAATCTGTAACTTCCGATTGTAGAACTGGGAAAATCGCAATTTATGCGAGATAAAATTCCGTTTTATAGAACCGGAAAAGCCGGAATTTGAAAGGGGATAAACAGATGAAAAAATTGTTTTAGGCGGTTTCATTTTTGTGGGTGGGGCAGTTATGTTTTCAGCCGGAACATTAGGATTTGCAGATGTGAACGTACAGGCGCACTATATGCAGCTGCCGAAGTATATTGGAATGGCAACGATGATAGCAGGCATTGTTTTTGGGATATTAGGTTTGAAAGATGATAGGTGATATCGGAACAAAATAACAGATTGCACTGACACAACATAAAAGAAGAGAGGATGAAAAAACATGAAAGCTGCTATGCAATATCAAAATAAAACTCCGGAAGAGATTGTTCGTCAATACAAAAAAAGACTTCGAGCTAAGCAGGGGCTTCTCATACTGATCTTACTGCTGCATATCATTATCAATATTAGAGGAATCTGGTGGGGTGATGATGGCATGGCAGAGGTTTTACTTAAACTGTTCATTCTTATTGCGGTCACTTTTCCAATCAACGTCTGGATTTCCTGGGATTTTATGTCTCTGAATTTGATCCTGAACCAGAACTGCGATCCGGTAACCTATGTTCAGGTGGTGCGTCTGCTTGAAAAAGTACATAAAAGAAAGCGGAGCGCCGTGGCTGTCCGTATCAATGAGGCATCCGGCCTTATGTGGTCTGGACAGTTTTCTGATGCCTTAGCTTTGGCGGAGCCTTTGTGTAAGTACAAATTAAGTGTTAATTATCAGATTTCTCTTTTGAACATTCGTTTTAACTGTTATAAAAAAATGGAAGATTTGGAAAGGGCAATGCAGGTTAAACATGAGGCAGAGGTTCTTGTTTCCTCATTCAAAAAAGCATCCTTACAGAGAACAGGGCAGGAGCTGCTGAATGTTATGGATTCTAGCTTGGCTTTGTGGCGGGGTGACCATGAGACATTCCGCCGTATGGAGGAAGTTCGAAGCGCCAGATATACAGCAAAGATTCAAAAGGTGGTTTCTGCCGTATGCCTTGCGGATGTTGATATTGCCTGCGGAGAACTAAAGAATGCCAAAACCCATCTGGAATATGCAATCCGGGAGGGCGGGACCTTGTATGTTGTAGAAGATGCCCGTCATATGCTGGCGGAACTGACGCAAAAGGAGGAAGGATAGGATATTTTTCTTTGGGAGGAATTTTCAGGATTGTAAAACAGTATGGAATCGATCCAAGGCTTGTGATCTGGATACAAAAGAATACAGGACATGACCTGCAGACGTTCAGCGGTCTGGCAATGATCAAATGCCTGGACAGCAGAAAAAGAAACTTTTTCGCCGTAAAGAAGATAGAAGATGTGCGTCTTCCTTTCTGGCTGGTGATAAAGGAGGATGATTTTTCTTTGATTGGGGAAATGACGAGGCTCAAACAGCTGTCACTCCATGATGCTGAAATCGATGACTACTCTTTTCTGACAAGATGCAGGTACTTAAATACACTGGATCTGTAGGATACCAGTTTTCAGACTGACGTTTGCTGGCAGGGATTTCGACCTTGAAAAACAGCCCTTTGGTCTTCATGGCTGGCTGGGGATGGACATGAGTTTTTACAGCAATGCCTCTGACAACATGGTTGTCGTTATGGACTGCGGTGACCTGGAAACGCTTTATGGAGCCGCCAGCGAGACAGGATATAAGAAACTGATGGGGGTCATGGAAGGGCTTGGAGAGGCGATATGAGGGAAAGCGGAAGCAGGGCAGAGATATGAAGAAAAAGAAGGCATCCGTTTTGTATGGGCATTGATCTGAATCAGTATCAGGATGAACATGAGAGGCATGAAGATGAGCTTTCAGGATGAGATGAAACAGATATTTTTGCGCGTTGCAGCAGGGGAAGTGGAACCCAAAGAATGGGAAGCGTGGTGGAACAGCAACAGGCCTAAGTTGGAAGAAACCCTTAACCAGGGAGACAGAGGGCGGTTGATGCCTGCCTTGTGGAACGCCAGCTATTACTGGATGGTAAAGACACAGAGTGGTGTTGCTTATTATTTTCATGCCCAGGGACGTCCGGTAAAGGTTTCCGATTATTATGAGAAGAAGATGCTGGAAGAGGAAGAGCGCGAAAGACAGAAAGCCATGGAAGGCTATCATAGGGATACCGCCCCTGCCAGAAAGCGGTGGGAGGTATATCTGGAGAGCCATCCCACAGACATGATCGCATTTGACTGGAAAAGCCTGCTGGGAACACCGGCCGGGCAGAAACCGGCAAGGGATTTTGCCTATAAACATGTAAGGGAAACAGAACAGTGGAAAGAGTGCGGGGAGGAACTTAAGCTCCGCCTGAAAGAGAACCTGCAGGCAAAGATCGCTCCTGTCACAAAAGCTTATGGCATAAAAACGCCGGGACAAGATTTGGGAGACTTATGAGGAGGTATGCCGGTTCATGTGGTATTACCATGGTCTGGCAAAAAAGACGGAAAGGAACCTAGAATAGAGGGAACTGTAATGATGGAAGAGAAAAAAGCACAGCTTGACAAGGTACGCAGGGCATTCCGGAATCCAAACCTGCGAGGCTGGATTCCCAGATATCTCCTGACAATACTGGAACAGGGAGACGACATTGAGGATACCCTGTCAAAAATGGGGCAGGTCATGCCAAAATACTGTGAGCCCCGTAAATTTGCCACGGAAGAGCTGCAGAGCCTGGATGAGGGGAGCGAGAAACAGAATGACTGGAGGAGCCTGCTGGTCGAATTAAGCCCTGTCGTAAGAAACTTTTGGGTGGATCGATATAACAATTACATCAATCCTAACGGCAGATATCAGGCACTTTTAGGATTTGCGGATATGCGGGAAAGGTATATGGGAATTTCCCATGAAAGCAGCGTACAGCTTTTGTATGGTATGGGATGGAAGCCCATGGATACCATGTGCGCTTATCTGTTGAGCATGACTACAAACCGTATGTACAGCCTGTCTCCCGATGCCGTCAGAGAAGCTGTCAGGCTGGACCGGGAGGCGGCCGTCCACCTTCTGGATAAAAAAGTGCTGGGAGAGGAGATTGTTCATCATCACTTCTCCTATCAGACGGAATGGCAGAAGCTGTGGATGGAATTTTTGTACCTTTTCTGCGGATTTGAGGATCAGACATTTCTGCATATGTAAGTGGTATGAACGGTGGCTCCGGGAAGTGATAGCAGGTTATAATGACGAAGAGGTTGGGTTTGGGATAAATATAGATGGACCCCCCAGTCAGTTGATGGAGCTGTATGAACAGACCGAAGATCCGGAGGAAAAAATAGAGATCATTGACAGCTTTTATAAATTTGAGACTTTGCCGGGAAAACAGAAAACATATTTCAAAAAAGCCTGCACCCAGGAATCCAACATGGAAGTGCGGATGAAGCTGATCAAGATGCTGGTCCGTTTCCATGTGCCGGGCATGACGAAGGAGATTGAAAAGCTGTGGGAATGCGGGGCCTATGCGGAGGCGGTCTCCATCATCACCTATGAAGGAACCTGGGAGGTGAAGGAAGCCTGGTATGAGAGGGTATTTGAGGTACTGCCCAGACTCCGGGGGGAGGGCTTCCGGGATGCCTGCCATACCATCAGCGCCGTGAAGGATTATCCCAATGTCCATGCGGGAAGGCTGCGAGAAGCCCTGAATCGGAACGATCTGGACAGGAATGACAGAATTTCGCTGTTTCACTGTATTCAGAAGCTGAAGGGAAAAGAAGAAGTGCTGGATTATTTCCTGGATTATCTGTCCACAGAGGAAAATCCTACTTTGCTGATTTATGCCGTCTGGTGCACGGAGGGTGTGGAGAACCGGCAGCTGCAGGAGCTCTATGTGCGGCTGATGGACAAGTACAGAACCCATGAAAATACGAAATTTGACTATAAAGGCAGCCAGATGGTCTTAAGGGGCGGCGCCTGTTTGGGAGCCAGCAGACCGGAGGGACAGCTTACAAGCAACCTGATGCGGCAGTTTGATTATTTTGGTCTGGATTATCCAGGTGGCTTTAAGCTTCTGATGGACGAGGGCAGATGGAAGGAATGGAAACAGCAAAACGGATTTGGGACAGTGGATAGATAGAAGAAAATAAGCAATGTATCAAAGGAAGTAAAAGGCTATGTCAAACACATTTCCGTTAGAAGAATTGCGCTCATTGTTAGAAAAGGCAAGGGCCGCAGACGCCGAACTGAAACAATTTGGCGCAAAAAATTATAAATATCAATGGAACCATCCAGCATCCCTCAAATACAAATGGATGAAAGTGAAAAACACCTCTGGGGTGAAATTATAGAGATACCTCGCCCAATGAATTATAGCATCCGACATTTCGTTGATTGTCTTGATTTGTTTTAAATGGCGTTAATTGCGGATGCGGAGTTTATCAAAGAACCAGGGAAACTTCTTTCTATTTCGGAGCGCACTTGGAATTCGTTTCTATCATACCGGGGAAATGCGGTAATTCGTTTGACAATGGGTGACAAGGAACAGGCAGTCCGCTATGCGGGAAAAATGGCCCAAGTATGGTTTCCTATGGGAAAAGTGATTTACTAAAAGCACACAAACATCTTAACACACTTATATTTTCAAAAAGGAGATTTGCTATGTCGGAATTATTAAACAGTATTCGTTCTCGTATTGAATCATTGGGGATAGGCTTTCAATTTGTAAAAACAATCAAAACCGGTACGGATAGAGCAGAACGGGAAACGTGTAGAAAACGGCGATTCTGTCAAAGCTGATGAATTGCGTGCGGAACTGGCAGAAGAATTAGAGAAGATGAACAAAGACATAGAAGAAAAGGGTTACGCAAGCATGGGGGATTTCTGGCAAAATGGAACGAACACCTGTCCGGCTGCCTGTCGCCGCTGCGTACTGCCGATATTGGAGATATGATTGTAGAGGTGGACAGCCGCCTGCTGGACGAGGATGCGGCATCTCTGGAGCAGGCTGTCCTCTCACTGAAAGGAGGGCCTTTTACGCTGCCGACAGAAGATGAATGGGAATATCTTTGTAACGGCGGCACACGCACATTATTCTGGTGGGGCGATACATTATGTGATGTGCTGAGAGAAATTTATAATGTGGGCACTGTCGGAAGTACCGAGGAAAATACAATATTGGATCAGCCGAATATGCTGGGTCTGTTTATGACATATGATTCATATAAAAATGAAATCAAGTCGAAAAATTACTTTTGTTGCCGGCGCATAATCCGATTGTCATAGAAAATTATAGAAAGGAGAGGTTAAAAGAGTAAGATATATTATTGTGATTCAGTTGGGTGCGTGCTATAATTTCAATATTATTGATAGCGGCAAACCGATATTTAGGAGGATAAATTTATTATGGAAACAGTGATTTATGAGGGGATTCCCAATTATGCAAAAGAAGTTAGACAGAGAGTATTTGTAGATGAGCAAGGATTTCATAATGAATTTGATGATATAGATGAAACAGCTACACATATTGTAATGTTTGATGAGGATAAGATACCTATTGCAACATGCCGCATATTTTGGGATACAGTGATGAATACATATATATTAGGCAGGCTTGCAGTTATCAAAGAATATCGTGGTAAAAGTATAGGTTCTGTTATTGTCAAAGAAGCGGAAAAATATATTCAAAAAAAGGGTGGAAAATGTTTAGCTTTACATGCCCAGTGCAGGATAACTGCTTTTTATCAGACTTTAGGGTTTACTGAATTTAGCGATATTGATGATGATGAAGGCTGCCCTCATATTTGGATGAAAAAAAGCCTTTAAAGATAATAAATTTGACGTATATAACTGTCAGTTTGGAGGTGATTATGGAACTTAAGAAATTGGACTATGCTATGACTGTTTGTAAAGTTGCATCAGAACTTGATATTGATTTGAATAAAGAGTTTTATTTTATTGGAAAAACAGATGAAGAATATTCCCTGGTATGTATTACGGAGGACACGCCTATAAACACAATTGAGAGAAGATGGGTGGAAAGGTTTCAGAATACAAGGAGTGTTAAATTTTTCATTGATTGGAATTTTATCTGAAATATCTGGTATTCTTGCTGATAATAATATTGGCATTTTTTCTGTATCAACTTTCAATACAGATTATATTCTTGTGAAAGAGGAAAATTTTGACAGAGCTTTGAAGGTATTAGCTTTTGCTGGATATAATATTGTCTAATGTGAAGCGATTTACAATCAAAATATTATCAGGTTGCTTAGTTTGGAGGAAGTATGACATTACAGCAATTAAAATATATGATAATCGTAGCGGAAAGAGGTTCTATTACAGAAGCGGCAAAAGAATTATATATTTCTCAGCCGAGTCTTTCTGGTGCTATCAAAGAGGTAGAAAAGGAAGCCGGAATCACAATTTTCAGCCGATGCAGAGCGGGAGTGGCACTGACAAAGGAAGGCATGGAATTTTTAGGATATGCAAGGCAGGTAGTTCAGCAGATGGAACTTCTGGAATCAAAATATATTGATAAAAAACCTGCAAAACAGAGATTTTGTGTTTCCACGCAGCACTACACCTTTACCACAAATGCGTTTGTGGAATTGATACAGCGTTTTGGACAGGAACGATTTGAGTTTATACTGAATGAAACGCAGACGCATCAGATTGTGGAAGATGTGCGGAACAGGTTTAGTGACTTAGGAATCCTGTATCTTTGTAACAGCAATGAAAATGTGCTGAGAAAGTTGTTTGAAGAATACAATCTGAATTTTTTTGAGTTGTTTATTGCAACGCCCCATATTTTTATAGGCAAAGACCACCCGTTGGCAAAATGCAAATCTGTCAGGCTGGATGATCTGAAACCATATCCCCGTCTTAGTTTTGTGCAGGGAACGTATGAATCTTCCAATTTTTCGGAAGAGCTTTTCAGCAATGAACCTGCCGAGAAAAGTATTAAGGTGAGTGACCGTGCGGCTATTGTAAATCTAATGATTGGGTTGGATGGTTATACGATTTCAACTGGTATTTTCCCTAAATACCTGCAAGGGGATTCTATCATTTCGATTCCTTTGGAGGAAGATGAGGTGATGCATATTGGATACATACTGAACAAGGATAAAGAATTATCAGAGTTAGGGGAGATTTATGTTGAGGCTTTGAAACAATACCAGACATAAATGAAACATAGGCTCAACCTATGTAACAGCATATAAAACGTAAGCGTCAAATAAGATAGTGGATAGAAAAATAACCCCCAGCCCTCTATACTAAAAGAGCAGTGGTTATCTTATCGACATCGTTCCTGTACCATGGGATCCCATGGCAGATAGTCATCCAGATATTCCGGATTTTCAAGAAATGTACTCCCCGGCATATCTGACAGGATATATTTTAGATACTTCATTGGCACAAGACCATTTGCTTTGGCTGTTTCTACCAATGTATAGATTCCGGCACTTGCGACTGCTCCTTTCGGGCTGCCTGCAGACAGCCAGTTCTTTCTTCCGATCACAAATGGACGGATGCAGTTCTCAGCAAGTGAGTTGCTGATGGAACAATGCCCGTCTTCCAGATAATTAAAAAATTCCTGACGGTGATTCAATGCGTAACCAAATGCTTTGGACAGTTTGGATTTTGGAAGTTCTGAGACGGCATTTTTTTCAACCCATGACCAAAAATCCTCGAGAAGAGGCTTCTCACGGATGAGACGTTCTTTTTTCTTTTGATCGGGCAGCAGTTCCTCCAGTTCTGCTTCTATATCAAACAACTGGTTCAGCCGAAGGACCGCTTCCGCAGGTTTTGATGCTTCAGGGGCATGGACTTCCTCAGGAAGCGCATCCACAAAGGCCCGGCGCAGATGGGTATAACAAAGACATCTTTTTACACCCGGGATTCCATTGTATCCGGAATAAGCATCCGTATGGATGCAGCCGTTATACCCGTCCGGAAATGCTTCCGGATATTTCCCACTCCGTCCCGGCTGATACTCGAAATACCGGATGGGAGTTTCTGCATCTTTAATGCTGCAGTAAACCCACATGTAAGAATCCGATGTATTCTTTCTACCCGGTTCTTTCAGCACCTGTACATGGGTCTCATCGATATGCAGGTGATCCTGTTTCAGCAGTTCCTGCTTCAGGCGGCGAACCACATGGGAAAGCCAGTCCCGGAAGACGGCCAGAAGCCAGTTTGACATGGTCGCCCTGCTCAGCTTCAGTCCCAGGGCATCCCATTCTTTTTCCTGCGGTATAATGGGATGCCCAGTTCAAACTTCTGGTGGATCAGCCATGTGATCGTGGATGCGGATGCAGGGGAATGTAAGACCGGCGGATATGGAACCGGCGCTTTTTCCATATAGGGTGTTCCCTGTTTCCGGCAGGATCTGCACTCATAAGTTTCCCGGTAATGGTCAATGACTTTTAAGCTGGCAGGGATAAACTGTACTTCGGTACGGACGAATTCTTCTCCAACCTTTACCATGGAGCTTCCGCATTTTTCGCAGACCTGTTCGCTTTCATCTATGGTGTGAAGTACTTTGCTGTGTGGAAGGTCTCTGACCAGTTCTTCGCGCTGGCCGGCATATTTTCTTTTGCGGAGATGTTTTTCAACTTCAACCAGTTCTGGTTCTTTTGCATTGGGGGCTGCAAAATATTCCATCTCATTAAAAAGAGACATCTGTCCCTCAATATCAAGGACGGATGTCTTTTCAGACTTTGTTCCATAAAGTTTACGGGTCAGGAAATCAACCTGCTCCTTCAGGAGCCGGATCTGCTGTTCCAGTTCTGTGATCTGGTTTTGGTACTGCAGTTCCCTGTC
>OFHM01002175.1_pt1 | contig 11487 bp, 15 predicted proteins | sample 1521311 | NCBI WGS metagenome assembly OFHM01 (sample SAMEA3504083, study PRJEB24116) | mouse gut metagenome | biome: mouse gut; feature: mouse-associated habitat; material: faeces | place: Denmark | collected 2011 | reverse complement strand
CCCCTTCATCTGCGTCCCCACCGCTTTCCTCCGGTTCCGCTTCATCCGCTTCTTCTTCCGCCTCCCGGCCGCCCGTAATTTCCCCCTCAAGGTAGGTGTAATCTCTGCCGACTGCACGGTTCATGTTTTCCAGCTCGCTGTCCTGAAGGGAAAAGAGCACTTCCGCGCGCCGCGCCGCGTCAATTTTCTCCATCACCGACATCACCATGTCGCTCATTGCGCTGTCCGCGCCGTCGCGTATCAAAATTTCATAATAAATCTGCAATTCGTAAAGTGCGGCGTCCAGTTCATCTGTTTTTTCGGTTTTCCGCTCCTTTTTGTAGATTTCCTCAATCAACTGCATATCACGTTCATTCGTTTCCGAGGGCTCCGGCGTCTGCGCCAAAACGTCATACTGCATCTTAATCGGCTCCAGCTCGGAAAGCCCTTCTAAATCATACGGGTTGTCAATATCAAACACGCATACCGATTTCCCTGTCCTCAACCTCCACAATAATATCGCTGTAGCCTTCTCCAGATTCTGCATTTGACATAACAGTCCAGTCATCCATATTACCAAACAATCCCAGCAATATACCATGATAAAAATTTTCCTTCATATCTTTTTTTATATTTGTATCACGGATACTAATGGTTTTTTTCAGATAAGCTGTAAAACTTTCTTCTATAACAGACACATCATTTTCCAAAAATGCCTTGCAAAAACTTTCCAGCCTTCCGCTATCCCTTGCAGTTTCCTCCCTGAACCATTCCTGAATCTGCCTGATAAATATCATACGCACTTCTCTGTTCGGGATAATAAGTCCGGTTTTTTCGTCCTCATTCTGACCATACTGCGTCAGATATCCTGTTGTAAAAAGCAGCCCCCAAAGATTTTCAATATCAGAATCCAAATCCCTGTAAGTCAGTTCCTGCCGTATTTCTTTCCTGATACTCCCTCCCTGAATTAAAAGCTCAATTTCGCTTCTAGTCGTTGAATTTGCCCTGCTGACAAACCTTTTTATAATATCATTGCTGCTGGTATTTACCCAGTAATTCTGCGGCTCGGCCAATGGGTTCATCTTTAATGCATAGCAATAGTTTATCACATCCCATGGGCAGTAGATTTCCAAATCTCCAAACTTATAACCGTCATACCATTCCTTAATTATCCCATATTTTTCCGTCCTGTCATAATAATCAAGAATACCCCTGACTTCCCTGTCCGTAAATCCAAAATATTCATTAAAATGAACATCCTTAACTGTCATAACGTTAAAATTATTAAAACCGGTAAAAATACTTTCTCTAGATATCCGAAGGCATCCTGTAAGTACTGCAAAATAAAGGCTGTCATTTGTTTTGAATGCCTGTCCGAATATATCTCTTAACAAGTCCACCATATCATCATAGTACCCCGTCTGATATGCCTTATCAAGCGGTACATCATACTCATCAATTAGCACAATTACATTCTTCTCATAATGCTTTTGCAAAAACTGTGAGAGCCGCAAAAAGCTCTCCTCCAACAGTCCGTCCGACATTGCAAACTCGCCTTTATCATCTAATTCAATCAGCTTTTTATATTGCTGACGCTCTATATCCGACAAACGTCCGCTCTGCGCAAGAAAAGAAAACCGCAGGGCCTCATTCCCTATAATTGAGCGCAATTTTTGTCTGGCCGTATCAAAACTCTTCCCTCTCACCTCCTTAAGACTCACGGAGATAACCGGAAATTTCCCCATATATTCTTCACAAAGTTCTTTTTCCTTTGCAATCTCCAGTCCATCAAAAAGCGCCTCATTACTCCCCTGTTCAAAAAAGCATTTCAGCATGCTCATATTCAGCGTTTTTCCAAATCTCCTCGGGCGGGTAAACAGGTTCACTTTTCCCCAGTTCTCAAGTAAATCTCTGATGAGGCCAGTCTTATCTACATAATAAAACCCGGCAGTACGTATTTCCTCAAAGTTTTCAATTCCTATTGGAAGTTTTGTTTTTATTGCCATTCCACACCCTCCCATGCCCGCAAAAGATTTTCCCGGCGTTCATACTCCGTATCAGCGTTGCGCTCTCTTTCGCTTTCTCATAATCCTCATAGCACCATGTCGCGGACAGGAAAGGAATATTCTGCATGGCGTCCCCCACAAACAGTTCTCCTGTGGCGCACAGCACTCCCACGCTTCCTGCCGTATGTCCGGGCAGCTTTATTATCCTTGCATCAACTCCGTATTCCGCAAGAGACATTCCGTCCTCTAAAATCACATCCGGCGTAACAGCTTCAATCTCATTTTGCCCGATGTTCCTGTTGGCGGCGCCTGCATAAAAATTTCCCCATATTCCTTTGCCGTATACCTTACGCTTTTGGTTCTTTTCAAGCAGCGCCGCGTCCTCCCCGGCAATCCCTGTTTTACATTTCAGATTTCGGGCCAGATACGCCGCGCTCTGGCAATGGTCAAAGTGCCCGTGTGTCAGCAAAATCAGCTTTACATTCGCATTTTGACAGGCCCTTAAAACCTTATCCTTAAATTTTTCCACTCCTGTATCTATCAGAACACTGCCGCTGTCTCCGCGAAGCAGGTAAACGTTGGACGTACCGCAGGCAATCCTTTCTGTTTTCATAAGACACCCCGCAAATTTCTTTCCATTATTCTTTCTGACATCTATTATGAACTTCACAGCGTAAAATGGCAAGGAAAGATATTTCAGTTTGTATTTTTCCTCACCGGATGCCTGATAACGGTGCGCAGCTTATCTTCCGCTGCCCTTCTCGGGTCGCTTAAGTAAATCTCATGGTGGAAACGGCTGTCCGTAATATCCGTGACATAACCGTTTTCCGCCAGATACGCATCCATGGCCCTGACCGTATCAGGCTCCTTATCATAACTGCCGATGTGCATACACTGCACGCAGGTTCCTTCATGGTAAGTAAAAAACTCCGCCCTGGAAAAATCACTTTGCTTCTTCTGCTCCGCCTCCCGGACCGCCCAGTCAAATTCTTCCTTTGTCACAAACTCGGGAAGCCGAATCATGGAAATCCACTCAAAATTTTCCTTGTGGGAATAATCAACCCCTTTGCAGCCCTTCTGCCACCATAAGCCCTCAAGGGGCGGAACCACATAAGAAAAATAACCGTCGATTTTGTGGCTTCCTTTATAACTCATCTTGATGGTGAAGGCGATTCCGTAAAGCAGCCCTATTGCCGCCCTGTATTCCCCCTCCGGCTCGTTGGGGTCACCCTTGCCTCTGACCGCAATATAGTTCATGGCGGGAATCTCTATGATATGGGGCTTTTTCGGAGGCAGATAATATTCTTTGTATTCTTTCTTGTAATCAAACGGCATTTTTTGTTACTCCTTTCTGCTACAGGTTCCGCAGATATCCTTCCGGCACCCTCTGGTCTGGAAAGCTTTCAGCCGCTCCCGCGTCTGTAAGTCTTTCCTGACGTTGCCGCACATCTGCTGATTTATTTGTTTTACAGATAGAGTTTATCACATAAAACACGTCAATGGTGTGTCATGTTTAGCAAACTGTCCTTTATTCTAAACAAAAAAGCCATGAAACTGCCCATGACTTTTCTACTCTTTGATATTATGTTATCCGTTGTTTTCGTTTTCAAATTCCTTTATTTTAATTTTCAATTCTTCAGGAATTTCCTTATTTGTCATTATATACCTTAAAGCTTCCAACGCATATGGATTATCGTACGCTGAATCTTCTTCCTCACCATCATATGTTGTTAAGGAAATTCCTATTTCTTCAGCACGTGCTTCCATTAAATCTCTGGCTTCAATTTCTTCTTCAGTTACAGGTTCATATGATTTGAAGTCTACTAATATATCATTGTTTACATTCATTAATCCGTTGCCTCCTGTTCCAGTACAAAATAGCATAACCCATATTGTCCACAGTCATTTAACCACTTATCTCTTGCTATGTTTACCGCTATTTTTGTTATATCTCTGATATTTAACCCCGATTTTTGAGATTCTATATCGGAAATAATGTCTTTCATAAATTCATTTAATTTATCGATTGCTTTCTCTCTTATATAGGTTTCTTTTTTAATTAAAACATATATTATTCCATTATTTCCGACCACCGACATTATCTTTATCTGCTCCGCACTCAAATAACTATTCAAATCTCTATACGAAAACGTATTTGAAGTAGGATGGTTATGTATAAACATCAATTGTCTTTTTCTGGCTACTCTATATATACCGTATGCCTCATCATTATTTTTTATACTAACATGCTTGTGACCGCCGTCTACTATCCAATATTTCATTGTGCATAAATCAATTAAAATCCCGGCTTCCATATCATCACAGTTATTTACATAATTAAGTTGTAAGACTGTTCTGAGTACTTCTTTATGCAGCTTCGTCAGAAACTCTTCTTCATCTTGTTTCAATCCTGTAATAGCTATTTTAGGCACCGCCTCTATTACCTTATCTGTTATTTGCAAATACATTACCTCTCTTTAGTTACATTATAAATTAATTTGTTATTTTAGTCAAAGCCCTGCATTTCCGAACCAAAACCATCTCCGTTCCCATAAACCTCCAACATTTTCCTCAGAGACATACAGAGTTCCTCCCGCAATTCCACAGGCTCTAAAAGTTCCGCCTTCTCCCGGAAGGTCAATAGCCAGGTGACAAGCTCCTCCCTGTTCGTATAATCCGCATGGAACAGCAAGCTTCCGTCCTCCTGCTCCTTAAAGCAGTCCGGGCCGAACTCCTCCACCAACCGCCATTTGCAGCTTTTGTCAAACAATGCCTTCACCCGAATCCCTCCGGGAAAAATCTGCTCGTTTTTCAATTCAGGCAGCGGGGCGCTTCTTCTGGAAAAAACCTCCCCGGACATCTTAAGCCCATCCATTCGGTTCAGCTTAAAAAGCCTGAAATCCTCACGCCTCTCGCACCACCCCCACACATACCAGTTCGACCAGCGGAAAATCAGATAGTAAGGCTCAATCACCCTCTCGCTTTCCCCCCAGGGAGAATAATAAAAGAACGCCAGCTTCCGGCAGCCCTCAATGGCGCTGCGAAGCAGTTCTATTTTCGGCGAGAGAGACGCCTTGTTCCAGGAGGACAAATCAATCAGAACCGACTGATTTCCCGTCATAAAATCCGAGGAACCCACCGAGAGCTTTTCCATTAGCTGGCCGTAGCGGTTGGTTCCGTTGATACTGTCAAGGCTGCGAAGCCCCGCCAGAATATCCTGCATTTCCCCGTTGGTCAGAAGCGCCCTTTCTATTTTATAATTTTCCATGATGGAAATGCCGCCGCCCGCCCCCTGCCTTGTCACAATCGGGATTCCCGCCCGGCACAAGTCCTCTATGTCACGGTTGATTGTCCGTCTGGAAACCTCAAACTGCTCCGCCAGATACGGAGCCGTAACGCTGTCCTTCTGCAGTAACACAGATAAAATGCCTATCAGCCGGTCGATTTTCATAACTGCTCCTTTCGCCTGCGAAAATGGGTTTGAAACAATCAAAAAGAGTGCAATCCTTTTGAATTTTCAATCGAATTTACACTCTCGCTTTGCTGTTACTCTTTTATTCTGTCAAGTTCTGTCAGATTCACGCCTAAAGAAGTAAGTATACCTTTTAAGTCAATGTATTCCTCCTTTAGGTCGGCATATGTTCTTTCAGCATTTTCTTCCCTTGCTAAAAGCATACGCCGCTGCACTCTTGAAAAATCACGGATTGAATCTCTGATGATTTCCCCTGTATTCGGCATAGAATCGCCTCCCTTCTATATAATATGAAAATACTGTCTATGAGATATCTCCATTATATCAAAAGGAAATTTGGGTGTAAAGTCTTTATTCAATTATCAAGGTGCATCCCGATGCCCTGTTCTGGGCATTTCGTCTTAATTTTCAAAGGCTCGTCAGGGGATTTATTCAGCAGCTTGTACCAATGTATAATCCTTTAACAATTCATTTAAGTCTTTCTTTCTCCACCTATGTAGGAACTTATCTCCTGTGAAGTTTTTTACCCCGTTTGGACATTTCATAAACTGCCTAACGGAATTATGATAATGGCCGTCGTTGTGGATTTCTAAGTATTTGTTTTTGTTCCATTTGTTCTGGTAGATTGTTGTTTTCATATTGTGATACCGCCTTTCGTTTTGTTTGGGTTTGTTTTGTGCTTTGTTTGATTTGTTGAGATTATTATATACCCTAAAAATAGTTCTGTCCATTGACAATATCACTATATTTAGGGTTTATATTTTGTGTAATATGTACAATCTTTAGGGTATATTGATTCAAAAAAATAAGACACAAAAATGTGTCCTATCTCGTTTATAAATAATTATTTAATCATTTTCAATTTTTCGGTACTTTCTTTCGGATGTGTCAGAATAACCATCTATATCCTCAATTCTTTCTAATATATCCCCCGGTTGGCAATCTAATAATTTACACAATTTATCTACAACTTTTATATCTATTGATTCTCCATTTATGCCATTGTTTTTAAAAATTTTTGATATAGTAGCAGAACCTAAAATTCTTTCTTGTTTCAATTTATACTGGCTTATATTATTTTCTCTTAATTTTTTTACTAACTTTTCATAACTTATCATTCTATCACCACCTTTTTAGTATAATAACATATTTTCTTACCTAAATCAAGCGTACCCTAAATATAGTAACATTGTACAATTATATGCCCTAAAGATTGGTGATTATGCGCATAGACATCACTATATTTAGGGTATATAATAACCATAACAATTCAAGTACAAAAGCACATTGACAATTCAATAGACTTTACACTCCGGATGTGATATACTTCTATCTAACAGTAACAATCAGAACAACACTAAAAAGGAAGTGTATATAATATGGAAACAAACGAATTATTGCAGGCAATCAGTGACATAATGGATCAGAAATTAGAACCGATTAAATCTGAATTGCAATCATTAAAAGATGAACAGTCAGAAATGAAATCTGAATTACAAAAGCAAATCAAGCGTACAGAAAGAAACTTGAAATCAGAAATTATTGACAGCGAAAATCTTATTTTAGATGAAGTGTCAAGAGTTCACCACATATTAAATGAACACATAGAGGATAAAACAAAACACATAGCATAATCACATTCACACAACTACATAACCATATCACATACCAGAGTGTAAAGCGTATTGAATTGTCAATGCCTTTGCACTTTTTTATTTAGGAGGTTATGGCTATGATGTATTTTAAGAATGTAGAATCATTACAGGAACTACGGAAGCAGTACAAAGAGCTGTTAAAGATTCATCACCCGGACAACGGCGGCAATGTAGCACAGATGCAGGAAATCAATGTGGAGTACGACAAACTGTTTAAACAGTTGAAGGACAGGCACGACAGCACAGCAACGGACAGCGACAAGACAAGCTATGACAACATGAAATATGACTTCACTGAAGATGCCCTGTTGCGTGAAATGCTTAATAAGATAATAGGGTTTAGCGGAATCACGATCGAGGTTTGCGGCTCATGGATTTGGGCATTTGATTCATTCAAATACCGCAAAGAATTAAAAGAAATGGGATTCAAATTTGCATCTAAAAAGAAAGCCTGGTACTGGCACTCTGAATCCTTCCGCAAGAAAAACCACAAAGTGTTAAGCATGGACGATATACGGAACTATTACGGCAGTACAGAAGTACAGACAGGACATAGGGTATTACTTCAACAGGCATAAGTACAGGCGTAAAAAATGGGTGTAACCAAATAGAACGGCTACACCCTAATATATAAATCAAGTAGATTTACAAGTAATTATAACAAATAATATTAATCAAAAAGGAAGGTAATTATGATGAAAAGAACAATCAAAACAATCGGAACTATTGCAACTATAGGAATCATGCTTGTATGTGCTTACCTGTTGGGCACTACAAATTCGGAAACGGTTACGGAAATTCAGACGGTTAAAAAGACTATTGAAGTCGTGCCAGATGGTTACATAAATACTAATTCAGAAGAGTTCAAAGAGAATTACGTTGATATGCGGAAAGTTGTGTATTGGGAAGTTGTGGACGGATTGCAGCTGTATTATGAAGATGGAAGCGGTTACTATTGGGAATAGGAAAGACGTGCAAAATAATAAAAGCTATGGGTTTGAACGGCTCATAGCTTTTCTTTTTTAATCATTACGTGTATAAGGCGTTTATTTGGTCAAATTCGACGTTTTCTATCTTTGGTGGTAGGAAGTATGGTTTAATGCAAAATCGCCTGTATGGGGAAAATATTGCGTTGTAGGACGTGTTGTAAATGGTTCTGATGGGATGTTTGCGGGTTATTTCTGCTGTGATGACGATTGTATTTTGTGTGGTAGGGGCAGCAGGATAAAGGGTGTTCGGGTAGGTTTACATTTTATTTTTCGGACTTTAGTGTGGGAAAGCGGCTATCTGTTCCATTCACACAATATGTCTAAAATCAAACCTCAAACGAACTACACCTGACAAGGGTAGGGGGTAGGTATCAATTTCCACATATAAATTCCTATATACAGAGTATACCCCTTATAAAAATACGCCCTTTTATCGCCAGTAATCTAATATACATGTTAGAATTTCAGTAGTAATATAATTACCCTACCAATTTATCACCTGTTTCTGTTCCGTCCAAAATTCTGATATATATCATTAATTACAGGACAAAAATAGATATCCCACGAAAGATACCATATAAAAAGGGGGTAGGGGGGTACTTTACAAATTCAGGATATATTTTTCTATATATAGGATGTACCCTCTCTAAAAATCCAATGTACATCTTAAATTTTCAGCAGCAACATATTTACCTTACCAACGTACCGAATATTTTGATTTTATCCTAAAATTAAGTATAAATCTTTACAGAATAGCATGATTTCATTTTTTTGTCATGATTTAGATTAAGCATTCTATTGGGATTTTGCGTAGCAATACACATTTTACAAGAGGGCTTTAAATATAATATGAGGGATATAAAACTTGTGATTATAAAAGGTAGTGACTACATAATCACTACCTTTTCGTTGTAAAATTTATTTACTATAAATAATATAATAATCATTTTTTAGTCATCATCGTCATCATCGTCGTCATCATCATCATCATCATCAAAAAGTCCTTTTGACACATCAACTGTCTCTTCGAACTGGTAACGACCAGGAATATGGCCAGAATCACTTTCTCGCTGCGTCCTTTCTGATGTGTCAATATCCCATCCATTGCCATAATCATATCCGTAGGTAAAACCACGAGAATCACTGTTAAATTTACCTGTATTATCTCTGTTCATAAAACAATCCTCCTTTTATGGTTATGATTTTTTAATTATATCACAGCAATAAAATATTATCAACTAAAAACTCATAAATGAATTGTTTCATTTACTAAATAATTACTGTATTTTCATATTTGAGTGTCCTTCTTCAAAATATATTGTATGATTATAATACTCTTTCAGCCATTTATATTTTTCTGCAATTTTAGCTATATAGTTCTTTTGAAGCTCTGCTTCAATTACTGGTTTTATCTTAGTAATATTATTTGAGTCAGCATAAAATCTGGATACTAGCCAATCTACCATAATTATTTCTGTATTAGAATATTTACTAAATGCATCCATGCGATTAAAATACGTGCCATATAGTTCTTCTGCAAAATCTTTAATTGCATATGGGTATTTATAACCCGGAAAATAATCATCTATTTCTTTTGATTTCATATCTTGAAATATTTTTTCAATTATAGGTTTATCTACTGCTATACAAGGATTAATAGCTTCACCTTCCAGTTTGACAGCACTAATTAATGCAGGCCCAAAACAAATATTTCCATCATGGAACACTTTACCATAACTCATACCACCTCTTAGAAAAATTCCATTTAATGCAAATTCAAATTGCAAACGACAAATATCATTTAAAATTTGATGCATTTGCTTATACCAAACCAGAAATCTTTCTTCTTTTTTCGGCATATAAGATATGATAATGCTATCGGAAAATAAACTCATATTAACTACTATATTTTCTTCTAAAAGGTGTTTATCATATATCATTCCTTGTTTTGGTATTGGAAATTTAAAATGAGAATTCCAATGCGGTTTAATATATCTATTTTGTATTTCGTAAAATAACTGTGCTATTAGTTTGACTTTATCAAAAGCAGAATTATCAAAAGTGCTTATATTTATAAGATTTTTACACCCCAAAATATCTAAAAAGAAAACAAAACGATCATTATACGCAAATTCAATTGCAGGATTAATTTCATTCATAGGAACTCCTATCGTCTTTGCTAATTTGAGCTACAAATATTATAACACAAAATTCCAGAAAATGAAAGGATGGTGGCAACATGCCAAGAAAACATTTAGTTCCAACCAGTAAGTCTTTTTAACATATGAGTTTAAAATAATCTGACATATTTTTCATTATATCAAACTACAATAATAGAATTGTCAAATATTGTCGATAATCATATAAATCCGTAAAAAAATAGGCATACCAGACCAAACATCCAGTATGCCTATCATATTACCAAATAACCACAATAAATTTATTTACTAAGACGATCTATAAGGCTCACTCGATTATCCCGTTCCCGATTATCTCTCTGCATAGCCTTTTCAAGATATTTGTTCCATCTATTGCAGTTCTCCTCCATCTGTTTTGCCGCAATCTCTTCTCTTGCCTGCTTATTATTCTCTCGCAATTGATTATCTTTCATTTCCTGTACCAAACAATCGTTATGTCGTCTACTTGTAGTGTTCCTCAGCTTTTCCGCTAACTTTACAATATCATTTACTACATCTGTCATTCTTAAAATCCTCCTTCAAAATGAATCCTAAAATTTAATACGGCCTCACTTCAAACCGCAACAGCGCATCATACACCTTCCTTGGGATATAGTTCTTATACTTTACCGCTATTACCATAATATCCGCTTTCTTGACAATCTTATATTCTTCAAATGCTTCTTCTGGCGTACTCCACTCTTCTAGTTTTGCAGGCTCATCGTGCCCAAATGGGATAATTTTCCCATAATACATATTGGTTTCCTCATTATACCGTACTCCGAGAGGAAGATTTGCAGCAGTCGTATAATCGGGATTATTATGCTTTTTACAGTTAGCAATCATTGCATTTATCGTCACTGGAACAATACAGCAGTTCTCCGGTGAATATTCTTTGCTCCCATTGCCAAATAAATCCTTATCCACCACCATTATTTCATCTTTTACTGGATAATAATTTTCTAAATACCAGTCAATAAACAATTCCGGATTTTCAAGCCATTCTTTACATATGGTTGCCCCATCGTAACAATCATGGTAATTTGTATACTTATCCCTTTTATAACATCTATTGTATATGCCCTGATAAACTGCATATGCCTTACTTCTAGCTTTGTTTGGATATTCATAATATTCCTGGTTTATTTCAATATCATCAACGGTTTTCCTGCCATATGTTAAATCATCATAATCTTTATTCGATACATA
>OFHM01002174.1_pt1 | contig 11487 bp, 6 predicted proteins | sample 1521311 | NCBI WGS metagenome assembly OFHM01 (sample SAMEA3504083, study PRJEB24116) | mouse gut metagenome | biome: mouse gut; feature: mouse-associated habitat; material: faeces | place: Denmark | collected 2011 | reverse complement strand
TGGCGGCCCAGTGCTTCCTGAACACCATGGAGACCACGGTGAAGCAGGCGGAGGACGGAGGTTGCTTCGTCATCACCGGGGACATCCCCGCCATGTGGCTGCGGGATTCCGCGGCCCAGGTGAGGCCCTATGTGAAGTATGCCGGAGAGGACGGCCAGCTCCAGGAGATCCTGGAGGGCATCATCGCCAGGCAGGCGAAGATGGTCTGCGTAGACCCCTATGCCAACGCGTTTAACGAAAGCGCCAACGGGGCGGGGGCGGGATACGAGGACGAGACTTTGGAGAACGCCCATGTGTGGGAGCGCAAGTATGAGGTGGACTCCCTCTGCGCCCCTCTTTATCTGGGGTACTATTACTGGAAGGAGACGGGGATCGACAGGATATTTACGGAGGAATTCCATGAGATGATCCGGGAGATCGTCCATACCTTTACCGTGGAGCAGGACCACAGGAACTCCCCCTACTTCTTCCGGCGCTACAACTGCGTGAAGACGGACACCCTGCCCTGTAAGGGGAAGGGCCGTCCTGTGAACGTCACGGGCATGACATGGTCGGGCTTCCGCCCCTCGGACGACACCTGCTGCTTCGGCTACCTGATTCCCTCCAACATGATGGCGGTGCAGGCGCTGGGCTTCGGGGCGGAGATCTGCAGGGAGTGCTACGGGGACGAGGCCCTGGCGAAGGAGTGCGGGGAGCTTGCGGAGGAGATTCGGGACGGCATCGAGACCTACGGAGTGGTGGAGCATCCCAAGTACGGGAAGATATACGCCTACGAGACGGACGGCTTCGGCAACCACATCCTGATGGACGACGCCAATTCGCCCAGCCTGCTGGCCATGCCCTATCTGGGGTATTGCGATAAGGATGATGCGGTATACCGGAATACCCGCAGGTTCCTTCTGTCGGAGGACAACCCTTATTACTATGAGGGCAGCCTGGCAAAAGGGATGGGGAGCCCCCATACGCCCGCGGGCTTCGTATGGCATATCGGCATCACCATGCAGGCATTGACCTCCGACGACAGGGAGGAGATACTGCAGTGCCTGGACATGCTGGCAAAGACCCACGCCGGGACCAACTACATGCACGAGTCCTTCGACCCCTCCGCGCCGGAGGAGTTCACCCGGCCCTGGTTCGCCTGGGCCAACACCCTGTTCGCGGAGCTGCTGGACAGGCTGATGGAAGAGGGCTTTTTCGCCTGATGTGAGGCGCGGAAAGACCGGGCGGCGGACTGGATCCAGTGTGAGGGGACATTGCCGGAAAGGGCGGGGGAAGGAGCTGGCCTCAATCCATCCCCAGCCCTCTCTCCAGAATCCTGGTGCAGACATCCGCCATGGCCTCCGGGCTTGGCGCGTCCGGCTGGGACAGCCAGGTCTCGATGACGCCAGTGCAGCCGGACACGGCGAAGGACTCCATGTAACAGCCGTCGCTGTCGGCCTGCCTGGCGGTGAAGATGCTGTCCAGCCGCTCCTTTACCAGGTTCTTCAGCCGGTTCACGAAGGCCAGATCCCCGTGGGGCCCGATCATGGCCCTGACCACCGCCCTGTGCCGTTCCAGGAAGGAGAAGATTTCCAGCAGCGTGGCCCGGGACGCATGGACCGGGGTATCCGGCTTCAGCGTCCGGTCGATGATGCCATGGAATTCCAGGAACAGCTCGTCCTCCAGCTGCGCCAGCATGTCATAGACATCGCTGTAGTGCAGATAAAAGGTCCCCCGGTTGATGTCCGCCAGGTCGGACAGCTCCTTCACGGAGATATCCTTCACATCCTTGGTCTCCATCAGCTGCATCAGACCCTGCAGCAGCAGGGCTTTGGTTCTCCGGACTCTCCGGTCCGTCTTCGCGTCTGCCATCGCATGATTCCTCCTTTTCGCTCGCCACGGGTATTTCTAAACATTTCATAAATATGCGACACTTCCCGCCGCAAATGTCCAGAAAGATACATTTCCCCCAAAACTGTTTATTGCGCTTCTCTCTGTTTCCATTATAATTACATTTGAAGAATAAATCAACTGTTGTTAAGTAAAGAACAGAAATATGTTTTATGGACGGCTGCCGGAAAACGCGCCGAGGGCTGGCAACAGAGAAAGGCAATGGCATTTTTTTATGGAAACGGAAAAAGAGAAGAAGGACAATTCTTTCATGATGCGGCTCTCCACCCTCATCGTGGATAAGCGGAAGGGCTTCTACCTGGTGTTCATCCTGTTGATTCTGTACAGCGTGCTCACCATGGATAAGGTGAAGGTCAACAACGACCTGACCTCCTACCTGCCGGATACCACGGAGACCCGCCAGGGGCTGGACTTGATGGATGAGCAGTTCCTTACATACGGCACTGCCCGTATCATGGTCTGCAATGTGACCTATGAGGAGGCCCAGGGGCTCTCGGAAGAGCTCCGGGAGATGGACGGGGTGGCGATGCTGGACTTCGAGGACACGGAAGAGTACTACCACGACATGGAGGCCCTGTTCAAGGTGACCTTTGACGGGGAGGCGGGAGACGAGACGGCGCAGGAGCATCTGGACAGCGTGCTGGAGGCCCTGTCCGGGTACGATGTGTACTATTCCTCGGACATCGGCCAGGAGGAGCGGGACGCGGCGGATCTAAGCAATGACATGATCGTCATCCTGCTGCTGGCAGGGGTGGTCATCGTGGCGGTGCTGCTGTTCACCTCCACCACCTATGCGGAGATCCCCGTGTTCCTGATGACATTCATCGTGGCGGCCATCCTGAACAAGGGGACCAATTACTGGTTCGGCACCATCAGCTTCGTGACGGATTCCATCGCCGTGGTGCTGCAGCTGGCGCTGGCCGTGGACTATGCCATCATCCTCTGCCATCGTTTCATGGAGGAGCATGAGGACAAGGACGCCAGGGAGGCCGTGATCGTGGCCCTGAGCAAGGCCATTCCGGAGATTTCCTCCAGCTCTCTGACCACGGTGTCCGGCATGGTGGCCATGATGTTCATGCAGTTCCGCATTGGCTACGATATGGGCATCGTGCTGGCGAAGGCTATCTTGATGAGCTTGTTCTCGGTGTTCTTCCTGATGCCGGGGCTGCTTTTGACCTTTGCCAATGCCATAGACCATTCCCATCACAAAAGTTTCGTGCCCAACATCACGGCGGTGGGAAAATTCTGTGTCCATACCAGGTTCATCGTGCCGCCTGTGCTGGTGGTCCTGGTGATAGCGGGGGCTGTCCTGTCCGGCAGGGCCCACTATGTGTATGACGTGAACACGCTGGAGTCCAAGACCATGAGCGAGAACAAGTTTTCGGTGGAGATGGTGAACCGGGAATTCGGCACGGTCAACCAGCTGGCGGTCATCGTCCCGGGCGGAGATTACGAGAAGGAGGGGCGGGTGCTGCGGGAGCTGGAGAGGATGCCGGAGGTGCAGTCCTGCATGGGCCTGGCGAACATCGAAGCCATGGACGGCTATGTGCTCACGGAGCAGCTGTCCCCCAGGGAGTTTTCGGAGCTGATAGACATGGACGTGGAGGTGGCCAATCTCCTCTATTCCGCCTACGCGGTGGACGACAGCAATTTCGGGGCGATCCTGGGCGGCATCAGCGAATACAAGGTGCCCTTGATCGATATGTTCCTGTTCATCTATGACCAGAAGGAAAGCGGGAGCATTACGCTGGAGGATGACCTGGAGGAGACGCTGACGGATGCCTATTCCCAGATCAGCATTGCCAGGGAGCAGCTGCTGGGGGAGCGCTGCAGCCGTTTCGTTCTGGAGCTTTCCGTGCCCTCGGAAGGGGAGGAGACTTACGCCGTGCTGGAGCGGATCCGCGCTGTGGCGGCGAAATATTACGACTATGACGATATCTATCTGGTGGGCAATTCTACCAGCAATAAGGATCTGAGCGATTCCTTCAGCATGGACAACGGCATCATCACCATCCTGACGGCATTGTTCGTCATGGTGATTCTGCTGTTCACGTTCCAGTCCGCGGGCCTGCCCGTGCTGCTGGTAGTGACCATCCAGGGCAGCATCTGGATGAATTTCTCGCTGCCGTACCTGACGGGGGAAGTGGTCTATTTTCTGGGGTATCTGGTGGTGTCGGCCATCCAGATGGGAGCAACGATTGACTACGCAATAGTAATCACAAGCCGGTACATGGAACTGAAGGCTTATATGCCGATCAAAAAGGCCATTGTGGAGACCCTGAACCAGGCGTTCCCCACCATCGTCACCAGCGGCTCCATGGTGGCGGCGGGCTTCATCATCAGCAATGTGTCCACCAACGCGGTGGTGGCGGCCATCGGTCTGGCCCTGGGGAGGGGCACGCTGACTTCCATCGCCCTGGTGCTGCTGGCGCTGCCCCAGACATTGCTGGTGGGGGATATGATCATTGAAAAGACGGCCTTCACCCTGAAACGGGAGATGGCGAAGCCCCTTCCCGCGGGCGGCCGGATTCGGATGACCGGGCATATCAAAGGGTATGTGAACGGTGTCATCGAAGGGGAATTCTCCGGCGTGATAGACGGAGAGATGGGCGCGGTTGTGCGGGCTAAGGATAGGGTGGAGGAGCTGGATTGCTGTCTGCCTATACTGGAGCCGGCGGCAGACGCGCCGGGGAGATGTCGGATGGCACGCCCAGGCTGGAAGCGGAAGAGGTGGATTCGCCGGAATCCGCGGGCGTACAGAAGGGCGCTCCGGAAGCCCCTGAAAAGGACAGGGGAGAGACGGAGGGTTCCGGGGCTGCGCCTGGCAAAAACGGAAAAGGGGAAGACGCGGAAGATGTGGAAGTAGTCGAAAATCCCCGGAATGTGGCCATGGAAGGTGCCGCAGATGACAGCGGAAAGAAAACGCGGAAGCGCAGGAAATGGCATAAAAACCGGAAAAAGCAGAAAGAACAGGAGGTGCCGGAAGATGAAGAGTGGTAGAAGGCGAATCGGTTCGTCCATGTCGTCCGGATTATCCATAGTGGCCGGGAGATGCAGAACGGCAGAGATATCCGGGAGAGCGGAAGTGTTCAGGCCAGCAGAAGAAGCCGGGAGAGCGGAAGTGTTCAGGCCAGCAGAAGAAGCCGGGACAGCGGAAATATACAGGCCGGCAGAAGTATGTGGGCCAGCGGAAAAGGCCGGGCTGAAGAAAGCGTCCAAAGCGGCAAGGAGATTCGGGATAACAAAGGCCTCCGCGATATTGGCATGGATTCTGTCCGGCACCCTGGCGCTGGGGGACGTGCTGACCGTGGCGGCGGAGGAACATCCCACATTTGGTCAGCTCATTTCCGGGGAGACCGCCCAGGGGCGGCCCGAATCGGAGAGCCAGTACACGGTAATCGACATATCCACAGAGGAAGAGCTGCTTCAGCTGGCGAAGGACTGCCAGCTGGACTCCTGGTCCAGGGACAAATATGTCACCCTGGCGTGCGACATCGACCTCAAAGAGGCCCGGGACGTGATGATTCCCAGCTTTGGCGGCATCTTTGACGGCGGCGGGCATACCGTTTCCGGCCTGACGCTTACGGCGGCGGGCTCTGCGGTGGGGCTGTTCCGCTACATCCAGGACGGCGCCGTGGTGCGCAATCTCTCCGTGGCCGGAACCGTTGCCCCGGCGGGCAGCAAGAGCCAGGTGGGCATCCTGGCCGGAAGCAACTATGGCATGATTCTGGACTGCAGCGTCTCAGGAAGCGTGACGGGGACGACGGAAGTGGGCGGCATTGCAGGCGTCAATGAAGCCGAGGGAGAAATCAGGCGCTGCCGGTCAGCCGCTGCTGTGACGGGAGACCACTATACAGGCGGCATCTGCGGAAGCAACAAAGGCACGCTGAACAACTGCGAAAATACAGGCAATGTGAACACCCACAGCGTGGAGGTGAGCCACGACATCGAAGATATCACCCTGGATGGTCTGGAGAATATCAACAGTGCGGAAAATGTGGCCGTGCACATGGACACGGGAGGGGTATCCGGTTATTCGGAAGGAAAGATTTATTATTGCGTCAATTCCGGAACCGTGGGATACCAGCATGTGGGATACAATGTGGGAGGCATCGTGGGAAGGGTGCACCAGGGCTATCTGCAGAACTGCACCAACACAGGTCATGTCCTTGGCAGAAAGGACGTGGGCGGCATTGCTGGGCAGCTGGAGCCTTTCTTGGAGATAGCCTACCTGAATGACAAGCTGGGGGAGCTGGACAGGGAGACAGGAATCTTCTTCGACCTGCTGGAGGCGGCCCATGAGGACATCAGCAGCTGCGGCCAGGAGGCATCGGCACTGGCGGAGAGTGTCAGCACCCACTTGACCAACGCCTCAGCGGCAGGCGGGAACCTGACCGGAACCGCCAATGAACTGTGGTACATCTACAATCAGGAGCTGACCGGAATCAACAACGACCTAAGCCGCCTGAACCAGGAGTGGGCGAATCAGGCCGCCGCTGACCGTGACAAGATAAACGCGGGCACAGACAGCGCCCAGATTAACCCCGCCAGCGAGGAGCAGCCGGGAGAGCGTCACAAGACCGTGTCCGTGAATCCTGGCAGCCTCAGGGAAACGGAATCTGTGGCTGCGGATACAGGGAATCCGGGGAGCATTGAACCGCTCAGCGAGAACTCGGAAGATGGGGGAAATCCTGGCGGCACAGGAACGCCTGGCGAAAATGGCGGAGGCTCCGGCGATGCGGGAACCCCTGGGGAAGATGGGGGAAATACCGGCGGTACAGGAACGCCTGGCGAAGGTGTAGGAGATTCGGGCGATACAGGAACGCCTGACGAAGGCGCGGGAGATTCGGGCGGTACAGGAACGCCTGGCGAAGGCGCGGGAGATTCCGGCGACACAGGAACCCCCGGAGAAGACAGCGGAGACTCCGGCGACGCAGGGCTCCCCGGCGGCACCCCCGATGATTGGGACGACATCCTCAAGCCCGGCGAATCCTGGGGCGACAACATAAAGCCCGGCACAGTGACGGATTTTGAAAGCTACCTGGCAGCCCTGCGCAGATTCGGCGAGGGAACCAGCGCCCACCTGGGCAACATCACCTCAGCCACCAACGACCGGAGCGGAGGCATCACAGACAATCTGCGAATCCTGAACCAAGAGCTGGAGGCGGCCGGCAATGACCTGCGCCGTCTGGCGGAAGTGCTGCAGCAGAGCGGGGACACTGTGTCCGCGGATGTGGACGCCATGATAGCGCAGGGCAAGACAGTGCGCCGCTGCATAAACGAGCTGCGGGACGACCTGTTCCGCTATGAAGGGATTTCCGTGGAGGACGCCTCGGACGAAGCGGCCGGCGGAGACCCCGCGATGCTGGGGGCGGAGGCGGCTGAGACGGAAGCCTACTACGACACATCCACCTTCCAACAGGGCAAAATCACCCTGTGCATCAATCAGGGCCCAGTGGAAGCCGATGCCAACGTAGGCGGCATCACGGGACTGATAGCCACGGAATTCGACTTCGACCCCGAGGACGACATCACCATGAGCGGAGAGGAAAGCTTCCGCATTGAACAGTCCGTGAAGGCAGTGGTCAGGGAGAGCCGAAACCTGGGCGAAGTGACAGGCAAAAAGGACTACGCGGGCGGAATCGTTGGCAAAGCCGATTTCGGCGCAATAGTCTCCTGTGAGTCCTACGGGGATGTGAGCAGCCTGGGCGGAAACTATGTGGGCGGCATCGCCGGTTCCTCGGACTACTGCGTCCGGAGCTGCTATACCATGGGCGCCATGACAGGGGAAAGCTACGTGGGCGGCATCGTGGGCAGAGGCTGCGACATCTTCTACAGCTACGCCTACCCGGAACTGTGCTATTCCGGCGAATGCGCCGGATCCGTGGCGGGAAGCCTGAGGGAAGAGGGAACCCTCTACGGAAACTATTACGTACAGGGGAAAGTGCCCGGCGTGGATTCCATCGGCTATGAAAGCGGTGCGATGCCCCTTTCCTATGAGGAATTCTGCGGCATGGACGGCGTACCGGATGCATTTGTGGAATTTACCGTCAGCTTCCTGGCGGAGGGACAGGAGCTTGCCTCCTTCCAGTGCCGCTACGGCGACAGCATCGACAAATCGCTGATCCCCCAGGTGCCGGAAAAAGAGGGCTATTACGGTGCATGGCCCCAGTTTGACTACAGCTGCGTCACAGGCAACAAAGTGCTGGAAGCCCGGTACGAGAAATGGGTGACCTCCCTGGCCAGCCAGGAGACAGACGAGGACGGCAAGGCATTGATCTTGGTGCAGGGCGAATTTCTGCCCGAGACGGAACTGAAGCTGGAACAGGGCCAGGAAGGCGGCACGAAACTCACCATTTTTCTGAAAGACGAAAACGGAGAGAGTGCGGGAGAGTACAGCGGGCCAATCATAGTGCGGGCATTTTGCGAGGACGCGGAAAGTGCTGCGGTGGAAATCCTGACGGAGAGCGGCTATCAGCCGACATCCGGCAGCGCCATGGGAAGCTACCTGGAATTTGCCATGGAACAGCCCGGGACGTTCCGCCTGACCACCGCAGAGGGAGAAGACGGAATTATAATAATAGTAGTAGGAGCCGGAATCTGTGCGGCAATCCTGGCAATCATCTTGATCAGGAAAATCAGGAAAAGCAGGAAGCGCAGAAAGACTTCGGTGTCTTCGAAGTGATGCCTGGAATGATAGAACATATGTGACATGAAACTGCGGTGCGGGCAGCAGCAATCCAACCCCAGGTTGGAAAATCCGGATGCCTGTCAAACCGACGCGTTATTGTGCCAGCCTGCGGTCATGTGGTAAGATAACATTGCAGCTGCAAGAAAACAAAAAGCGAGGTTATCTTATGGAGACTATCAAAATCAATGAACAAATTATTTTCCTGAGAAAGCAGAAAGGGATGACGCAGGAGGAGGTAGCCAGTGCCCTGGGCGTGACCAACCAGGCGGTATCCAAATGGGAATCGGCACAGTGCTGCCCCGACATTCAGCTGCTGCCCGCCATAGCGGAGCTGTTTGAGGTGACCATTGACGAGCTGATGGGGCACAAGTCTGCGGGCGGACTGGGAGACATCTGCCTGAAGATCCGGAACTATTTCACGGAGCTGCCCGAAAGGGAATCCTTTGAAAAAGCATACCGCATCGCGGCCCTGCTCCACGAATTAGCATTGACGGACGGCTACAAGAAATACCTGCCCTGGGAAAAAGACAGGGACTATTCCGCCGACGAAGTCAGCCAGTGGGGGCTGTCGCTCAGCGCAGAAGAGGAGGGCTGCACCGGCCGGAAAAACAACTGCATCACGTTCTCCCGGGGGAAAGTGGAGATTGAGCCCGCCATTTCCGATCTTCGCGGCCTGGCCCGGAACCTGGAAAAACTGAGCCATCTCCATGTCCTGAAAGTGATGTTTACGCTTTATGATGAGACTGTCGGGGATTCCGGCCTTTATATGTCCTGTGAGGAGATAGCCGATAAGGCGCTGCTGTCTATAGGCCAGGTGGAAGAAGCATTGAAAGAGCTGCCCCTGTCGCTGAAAGAGGAGGGCGGGAACTGCTCCTACAGGCTGAAGGAGTCTTTCTCCTATATTCCGCCGCTGCTTCCCATGCTGTGCCCCATTTTGCCTGAAGGATAAAGAAAATTCCATATCGGCCAAACCGATGCGTGATTCGTGTATCTTTTGATAAGCAGCGCCCCGGTTGGATGGATTATGCGTCTCTTTGCCCATCCGACCGGGGCGCGCTTTGCCGTGGCAGAATTTTATTTTTTCTGGTAAGTGTTTTCTGGTTTTCTGTCGTACTATAGATGACCGGTCAATAAAATGCACTGTTTGAGAAAGAGGGAATTAGATTGAATGACAAAAAAATAATCTCCGCAATCGCAGCCCGGGACGAGCGGATGCTGGCATTCGTAGTGCAGAAATACTCCAGGCTTCTCTGGAAGATTGCCGCGGCCATCCTGATCGACGCGGCATCTGTCCAGGACGTGGAGGAATGTGTGGCAGATGTGTTCATCTATCTCTGGCAATATCCTGAAAAATATGATTCCGACAAGGCGAAACTGTCTTCCTGGCTTTCCCTGATCGCAAGGTCCAGGGCGGTGGACAGATACCGCCAAGTTGCCAGGAAAAGGGAAATATCCATGGAAGAGGCCATGGAAGGAGCCGTGGCGGAGAGCCTTGGATATGACGGAGCCATAGCGGCGGACGAGGAAAAGGAGCGGCTGCATTCCTGCCTGGAAAAGCTGGAAGAACAGGAAAAAGAGCTGATCATAAGGCGGTACTACTATGAGCAGAAACCGGCGGAGATCGCGGTGGCGCTGGATATGCCGAAGAAACAGGTGGAGAACAGATTGTACTATGTGAGACAGAAGCTGAAGAAAATGATGTAGCGGCAGAGAGGAGACAGTTTATGAAAAAAATCAGCAGGAAAAATCTTCAGGCGATACAGGAAATCGTCCAGGACAGGACAGGGGCAGCCATTCTCCCGAAAAGGACGCGCACAGGGTATCCAGTCAGAAAGATGGCGCTTTCCGTCAGCTGCCTGTTGTGCTTTGTGGCTTTATGCGCTTTCGCCTATGGAAAGTTTTCAGACCTGAACGGGGACAAGGCGGGGTTTGCGGCAGTCTATCAGGGGGACGGCAGATTTGAGATCATCATTGTAAATGACTCGGACCAAGAATTGGAGCTCCAGGACAAAGTGAAGGTCATGCAGTGGTCCACCAGCCAGGAGGTGGCGGGAGACAGCGCCGGAATCAAGATGGAAGGCTCGGCCATAGCGCCCCATTCCCAGGGCATCCTTACCATCGACATATCCGAAGGGTACGATATCGCTGCAATGGAGGAAAATCTGCCGGACGGTGACGGGTATTATTTTGTGCTGACCAATAACGACTTTGCCTTTGGACAGGACTGGATGTGCTTCTTTGATTTTGAGGTGGAGCAGACGGCGGAGGTGGCGGACAGGCTGGCGCAACAGGCACAGACACGGGCAGAAGAGGACAGCGCGGCCGAGCCCCGATACGACGTTGGAGAACTGATATATCCCCACTGGGTCTGGCCCACGGTCAGCCGTGACGTGTCAGGTTTGTACGGCAGACAGGAAAACGGGACGGATTCCGACCATATCAACATAGCCGGGACAGCCGGGGATGAAATCTATGCCATCGCGGACGGCGTGGTGCTGGAGGCCGGGTATGAAAGCGCCAGCGGGAACTTCATCGTGCTGGACTTAGGGGATGGGATCACGGCGAAATATGGACATCTGAAGGAAAGCAAGGTCGCCGAGGGCCAGGAGGTGAAGCAGGGCCAGACAATCGCTCCCCTGGTCCAGAGCGGAATGGCCTCAGGCCCGAACCTGCGGTTCAGCATAGAGGTCAACGGGGAGAAGACAGATCCCCTTGCGGCCCGGTAAGCGCGGCGGAAAGCGAGCAGAGGAGCCTGTAAGAACATCAAAGACCGCACCCTGGCGGGGGTGCGGTCTTGACAGCAGCACGCCATAGGCCTCAACCGTGGCCCCAGGCCTTGGCAATGGAGCGGCTTTCCTGACAGCATGCCCTGGCAGGGTTCCGGCCATATCCGTTCCCATGGGCCG
>OFHM01002172.1_pt1 | contig 11489 bp, 10 predicted proteins | sample 1521311 | NCBI WGS metagenome assembly OFHM01 (sample SAMEA3504083, study PRJEB24116) | mouse gut metagenome | biome: mouse gut; feature: mouse-associated habitat; material: faeces | place: Denmark | collected 2011 | reverse complement strand
GTTCTGAATATGCAAAATAAATATCGCATATCCAAAGGCTGCCGATTCCTTTTTCAGTAGCGGCAAGAAGCATATTTTGTATAGAAGCGCCTATAGACTGAATATTACAGATTTCATAAACTCGTTCTTCTGGTGTTAATTCTGACAGAATACTTTTCCCCAGTGAATTCACAACAAAAACTATGGTTGGCGCTTCTTCCATTATGTCAACAGTGTATTTTGCCGCAGCTATGTGTTGTTTACTTTCTGGCAACAATGCGCTATCGTTTTCTTCCCTCTCAATTCCCTGACGGAAAACTTTTAACATTTCTGCTTTGGCATTTCCCTGTATCACAATGTACTTCCAAGGTTGCCTATTTTTAGAAGAAGGGGCTTTTATTCCGCTTTGGATAATATCTGTAATATCTTTATGGGATATAGGTTTATTTATAAATTTCCTTGTGCTTCGCCTGTCATAAATTGCAGAAATCATTTTTTATCTTCTCCTCAAGCTCCGATTTTTCAGTATGACAAACTGGAAGTTATCGATTTTGACCAACTATGTTAATGCTTGACAACACATCTGAAACCGTCATTTGCAGATTGTTTGGAATTTCTTTTCTTGTTGGAAGTATTGCAAAGGACGCTTCATCGCCCCCTGTCTCTGCAACGAATTGTGGCGGGTCTATTTTAAGCGCTTCACAGACCATCTTCTCAAAAGAGAAGTAATTAACGGTATCTGTGGTTCCTACATGAAAAATTCCATGCAGATTATTGTCAAGAATATATTTTGCGTAGTTCCCTATTTGTTTCGCAAGCGTTACATTTATCCTGTAATTGGGGTAGGTGCGGTAAGGCTCTTTATTGCGACTGTGCAACTTCAACTGTTGAACTCTTGGACAGTCAACACTCCAGACGAAAGATAACCGCAAAATTGTTAGCTGGTTTTCAAGTATTTTTCCCAGCATAGTCTCGCAATCCCATTTGAAGTTACCGTAATCGGACTCGGGCACCGGCAAATCATATTCTGTCCAAGGCTTGGATAAGTTACCATCAAATACATTACCTGTAGATATATACAGCAAGCGTTTCTTTTCCTTGGCCAGCCAATCCGCTAATGTTTTATGAAAACTCATTTGTGACTGATAGTTTCCACGAATAGATGAGATTACAATTTCCGGGTTTTCGTAAGCTAAGATTTCCACTAATTTATTCGGGTCTTCTACCATCAACCGATATCCATTTTCTGGAGTGTGATGTCCCGCTGTCGATATGATTTGGTAGTTATCATCCAAGCCTAAAACAATTGATTGCCCTACTAAACCACTGCCGCCAATCAGCAAAACTTTCTTTCTCATTTCAAACCTCCTAACAATCCCGATTTGCTACTGCGTTCAGTTTAGCACATTTATAGAACATCTACAAGATTCCGTGTATTAAAAAGTTAGAAGAATGAATTCTTCACTTGACAATGTGGCAAAGAGGTAAGATAAGCGGACGAGACGCGCCAGAAAGCAGCAAGCCGTTTGCCGGGATGGAAATTTGTCAAAGGCCGTTTTCCTTTTCTGGAGCAAAAGGGGGTGGGGTATAAGGTGTTAAAAGGGGCCTGTGTGGCGGGCATTGGATTTTTTTATGGGTTTGTCTATCTTATTGTGTTGGTTCTCAGATTCATCGATTATATGGCACACTTCAATGATTGAGGGGGAGTGAAGTGGCAAAGTTGGGCTGGGATATCGTTTGCGGAATTGTATCTGGTGCCAAATTCATTCCTGAGAAATAGGACGGTGTGTTGCTGTGTAAAGCAGTTAGCCAGACAGAAGACAAAAATTAACAATAGGAGATAGCCCTGCTGAAAAGGGAACAAAGGACTAGTTATGGGGTAAATTCCTTGTGATTAGAACGGCCTAACAGGTAATCTATGCTGACATTGTAAAAATCAGCGATGGCGATGAGGACATTTATTGGAATATCTCTGGTGCCATTTTCATAATGCGAATAGGAACGTTGTGAAATGTACAAATATTTGCTAAGTTCCGTCTGGGTCGAATCAGCATCTTCCCTTAAGTCTTTGATTCTTTGGAAAATCATGACGGTCTCCTTTGCGATTCATATGCTGTCTCTTATAATATTCTAGCCCAAAACGTTCTATTGACATTTAGAACAAAATGGGCTAAATTGAAAATGGTAAAGAATAGGGAACAGATTTAAAGCAGATTGAAATATGAATAACAATATTTGGAGGGCAACATAGAATACTTTCACTTAACAACACCACAACAGAATATCTGGAACCTGCAAAAATACTATGGCGACACAGCAATCGCCAATCTCTGCGGCGCCGCATTCTTTCCTGAGAGAAGGGACGGCAATCTGCTGCGCAAGGCAGTCTGCCAATTCATATGGAGCCAGAACGGTATCCGCCTGCGCTTCTGTGAAGGAAAGGAACCCATGCAATATGTCTCGGAAGAGGTAGACGAGGATATCCCAATCATGACATTTGACTCCCGACAGGAGTTTGATCAGTATGCGGAAATCTTTGCGAGAGAGCCTGTGGGGCTTCTGGAAAGACAGATGTATCGTTTTGTGGTATTCCATTTGGATAGGGAGAGCAGAAGCGGCGTATTGGTGGTGCTGAGCCATCTGATATCGGATGCCTGGACTTTCGGGCTGATGGCGAACCAGATAGATGTGGCATATCGCGGATTGGCGGGAGAGACCGATGAGGCGCTGTTTTGTGGAAATTATGCGGATTTCATACAATCCGAGGAACAATATCTTGCGTCTGCGCGCCATGAAAAAGATAAGGAATACTGGCATGAGAAATATCCTGCCCGTCCTGAGGAGTGCCCTGTGAAAATACGCTCCGCTTCTATGGATGAGGTGGAGGCAAAGAGGATTGCCAGAAACCTGCCGCTTTGCCTGGAACAGGGGGATTGCCGCATACGGCGGGAAATACCAGGTGACAGAGGCCGTTTTGTTTGAGACGGCGTTGGTGATTTATCTGACGCGTATCAATCCCGATATCTCTGCGGTCACGATTGGCGTCCCGGTGCTGAACAGGAGTAGCGTCCCTATGGGACCGAGTGAGTGTACGATATATATAGTGGGAGGTGAGATGTCTTCACTAAAGAGGATGCCTCAGCAATCAGATATTACTCTTGGCACCCCCATCGCCAACACCCAGATTTATATCCTGGACGGCGACCTGCGCCCGGTTCCCATGGGCGTCCCCGGCGAGCTATGCATAGCCGGGGAAGGCGTAGGCAAGGGCTACCTGAACCGCCCGGAGCTGACCGCAGAGCGCTTCGTGCCGAATCCTTTCGCCGCAGAGGAGAACTGCCATGGAAAGACCATGTACCGCACGGGAGACCTTGCCCGATTCCGCAGCAACGGGGAAATCGAATACCTGGGGCGCATGGACACCCAGGTGAAGATCCGTGGGTTGCGCATCGAACTGGGGGAGATTGAAAGCGTCATGGCCAGCTTCCCGGGCATCGCCCTGTGCGCCGCGGCGGACAGGCGGGACGAAACAGGGAGGCAGTATCTGGTGGGATATTACACCATGGCCTGTACTATGGACACAGGCCCAGGACTGGACGAGAAAGCTCTGCGCACCCATCTGTCCGCCAGGCTGCCCAAGTATATGGTGCCCAACTATTTTGTCCATCTGTCGGCCATGCCCATGACCGCCAGCGGCAAGACGGACAGGAAGAGCCTGCCCGCGCCGGACTTCTCATGCCAGACCAGGGAGTACATCGCCCCTGCCACGGAAACCGAAGAGAAGTTGTGCCGCCTCCTGGAGGAGCTGCTGCATGTGGAGCGGATGGGCGTGACGGATGACTTCTTCGAGATGGGCGGGGACAGCCTGACTGCCATCGAGTTCCTGGCAAAGGCCCATGACAGCGGGATTTCCTTTGCCCTGCAGAATATTTTCGACTATCCCACCGTAAGGCAGCTGTGCGGCCATATGGAAGCCGGAGACGAGGAAAAGATTCGCTATGAGGCGGCGGATTTTGACAAATACCGGAGTCTGCTTGAGGAGAACGTGATTGACGAGAGCTTTGTGCCGGAGAAGAAATCTCTTGGCAATGTGCTGCTGACCGGAGCCACCGGATTTCTGGGGGCCCACGTGCTGGACAGACTGCTCCAGGAGGAGACAGGGAAAGTGTACTGCCTGGTGCGCGGCGGGGAGACCGCGGATGGCAAAGCACGGCTTCGGGATATTCTGCGGTACTATTTCGGAGACCGGTACGAGGCGGAATTTGCCGATGGATTGGATGAGGAAGCTATCGAGAAATCAGGTGCGAACCATATGGAGGAACTGGATTTAGAGCGTACAAAGGGATCGGATACAGGGCCAGTGGCAGAAAAAGCGGCAGGCGTGGAGTCCGGGCCGAAGCAGTCGCGAAGGATTATCCCCATCGTGGGAGATATCGAATCGGATTCACTGGCGCGGGACATGCCCCGGGACGTGCAGACCGTCATCCATACGGCGGCCAGCGTCAAGCATTATGGCTCCTATGCCTATTTCCATCGTGTCAACGCGGAGGGCACAGAGCATGTGATAAACTATGCCAAGTCTGTGGGGGCCAGGCTGCTGCATATCTCCACTCTGAGCGTCAGCGGGAACAGTCTGGCAGAGGAATTTGCGGTCTATCGGTGGTCGGAGGAGAAATTCTTCGGTGAGTCCTGCCTTTACATAGGCCAGCCCCTGGACAATGTCTATGTCCACAGCAAGTTCGAGGCGGAGAGGGCGGTATTCGATGCCATGCTCACGGGGCTCGACGCCAAGGTGATACGGGTGGGCAACCTGACCAGCCGGGCGTCGGATTACAGGTTCCAACCTAATTACAGCCAGAACGCGTTCCTCACCAGGTTCAAGGCCATCCTGGAGTTTGGGCTGTTCCCGGACTACCTGATGCATTTGTACTCGGAATTCTCCCCCATAGACCTGACGGCGGAGGGAATCGTGAGGATTGCGCAATATGCAGGAAAGCAGACCGTCTTCCACCTGAACAGCAACCGCCCCATCTATTTCGACCGTTTCGTGAAGGTGGTGCATGAGCTGGGGATTTCCATGGAAGTGGTGGAGGGAACAGCCTTTTACCAGGCGCTGCGGGGGACCTTGCGGGAGAAGGGGACGGAATATATGTTTGAGGCTTTTCGGAATGACATGGACGAGCAGGGGCAGCTGGTTTACGACAGCAACATCCATATCGAAAACGACTTTACGGTATGGTTCCTGAAGAAGGTGGGCTTTGAGTGGAATGAGATAGATTTGGAATATATCCAGGGCTATATCAAATACTTCCGGGGGCTTGGGTATCTGAAGGTATGAGGGTGAATGATATGGAGAAGACGGGCTGGAGGAAGGAGTTTTAGTGGAATGTGTTGTATTGGGGCTTGACGTACGTGTTTGCGTACGCCATAATGAATTAGACATGTAAAATCTCGTCATTCTACTGCTAAATGTCCATGGGATTTAATTTTGTGGGCAAACTGATGCTTAAGGAGCCAGATGCAAGAAAGGATTTTTACCATCTGATAGAAAACGTAAATCAGTACAATGAGCCGATGCTGATAGTTGGGAAAAAGGGGAACGCGGTTCTTCTGTCAGAGGAAGACTGGAATGCAATACAGGAGACATTATTTCTGGACTCCATTCCCGGGATGACGGAGTCTATTAGATGAGGAGTAAGACATATGGGAAGATTACATCATTTTTAGAAATATATGCCCAGTAAGGAAATCCGGTTTTGCCTACAGGCTGGCCCTCTGCCATCTGCGGAGCGCGCAGCCTGTGTGCAGCCAAAAAAACACAGGAAAGGAAAGTCAGCAAGCATGGAGATAACAATCGGATCAGAGAAAAAGGCAAGGATACAGGAGGGCATGATAGGGCTGTTCTTCGAGGACATCAATTACGCCGCGGACGGCGGGCTGTATGCGGAGATGCTGGAGAACCTTCCTTTGAGTTCGTGAAGGCCACAGGGGACGCCTGCGACTATCATGTGGAGTACGACGGCGGCTATGCCTGGAGCCCCTATCCGGCGGACGCTGAAAACAGGGTGAAGTGCCGCTTCGTCACAGGCAGCCCTCACAGTGAGGAGAACCCCCACTATATGAGGCTGGAGGCCGCCCAAGCCGGGGCGGGTGTCCGAAATAAAGCCTATGACGGCATTTATCTGAAAAAAGGAATGGACTACAAAGCTGTATTCTGGGCCAGGTGCGTAAAGTTCCAGGGGGGATTTGAGCTCTTCGTGGAAAAGGACGGGGTGCGCTGCGCCCAGGGAAAGATATCCGCCGGGGCGGGCCGAGAGGAGACCTACAACCGCTTCCGGAAATATGAGCTTTCGCTTCGGGCAGAGGCGGACGTGGAGCGGGGGGATTTCGTGCTGTGCCTGTCGGAAGCCGGCATCGTGGAGCTGGATTTCGTGTCCCTGATGCCCTGTGACGCCGTGGAGGGAATCTTCCGGCGGGATCTGTTCGACATGCTTAAAAATCTCCACCCGGGCTTCCTGCGCTTCCCTGGCGGCTGCATAGTGGAGGGCAATACCCTGGCCAACCGCTATCGCTACAAGGACAGCTTGAAGCCTGTGTGGGCCAGGCGGAACAACTGGAACCGCTGGGCCGTCCATGAGACCAAGAAAGAAAACGACTACGAGGGCGCTTACAGCCATTACAACCAGACTCTGGGGCTGGGATATTACGAATATTTCCTGCTCTGTGAGCTGATTGGGGCGAAGCCGCTGCCGGTAATGAACGTGGGCTTTGCGTGCCAATATCAGTCCAAAGAAATGGTGGGGCGGGATACGGCGGCCTTTCAGGAATTTGTGCAGGACGCGCTGGATCTGATTGAATTTGCCAATGGGGACACGGATACGCCCTGGGGCGCCGTCCGGGCAGAAATGGGGCACAGAGAGCCTTTCGGACTGAGCATGCTGGGCATCGGCAACGAGCAGTGGCAGACGGAAGAAGCGGATTTCTTTGAACGCTACGAGATCTTCGAGAAAGCCATTCACGAGAAAGCCCCGGAAATCAAGCTCATCGGCTCCGCCGGGCCGGACGTGACATCAGACCGGTATACGAAAGCCTGGGCGTTCTACCACGCCCATGAGGAGCAGGCTGATTTCGTCTACGCTGTGGACGAGCATTATTATGTGAAGCCCAAATGGCTGTACGAGCATGTGGACTTTTACGATGATTATGACAGAAAGGTGAAGGTGTTCTCCGGAGAGTACGCGGCCCATCCCAGGAACGGCTTCAACATGCCCCAGGCCAACACCCTGGACGGCGCCCTGGCGGAGGCGGCGTTCCTGACAGGCGTGGAGCGCAACGCGGACGTGGTGGTGCTGGCTTCCTACGCGCCCCTCTTCGCCAGGATGGGCTACACCCAGTGGTCGCCGGACATGATCTGGTTCGATGGAGCCTCCTGCTACGGCACCCCCAGCTACTATGTGCAGAAAATGTACGCCTGCAACATGGGGGACGTGGAGCTGGACACCTGCGGCGGGGAGCGGGAGGCCTGGAAGGAGGGCATCTACTATTGCGCCGGCCTTGCCAGGGAGAGGGATGAGATTATCGTGAAGATTGTCAATTCCAAAGAGGAAGCCAGGAGCGTGGATTTGGCGCTTCCGGAGCGCTGGAAAGACAGCTGCAAGATACAGGCCCAGATTCTCACCGGCGAGTCCAGGGATTCCTATAACAGCCTTGGGGAACCGGAGAAAATCATGCCGATGGAGAAAGCGTTTATGTCCCTGAAAGGCATAGAGCTGCCGCCGCTGTCCTTCACGGTGCTGCGGATCGGAGCCAGGGACTGAAGACGAAGAGCATGACTGCCATATTCTGGCAGTCATCGTCTTCGGCAGCGCAGTGCGTTTCGACTGCCATTCCCGCAGCGACCTGGATGTCCTGGTAGTCCGGGACGACAGGCAGCTTGCGATAGACGGTTCGTTGGATGAGGTGAGCAGCGAATTGGACATCATTTTCAGTTCCCATCTGGGAAGCCGGCTGAAAGAAGAGATAGCGCAGACCGGCGTGGTGGTCTATAGGAGGAACAGAGATGTGTGATATTCGTTATTTCAAGTCAGCGTATCATTGCTATGATGTGGCTGTCAATTTAATGAATTTATATCAAAATGACGAAATGTACCTGAATGATGTTGCCTATAATCTTCAGCAGTGCATCGAAAAGACCTTAAAAGCATTTTTGGAATGCAAAGGAGTCACGGTTCCTCAGCCCCACAGCATCCGCAAATTGATTGCCATGTCCGGAAATCATGGCTCCGTTGTGGTGATAACAGACTGGATAGAGAAGAACCAATATGAGATAGAGACATGGGAGGCGGATACAAGATATAATTTTGATATGTGCCTGGAAGCGGAGCGTGTATCTACCGGGCTTCAGGAAGTCCGGAAGTTTCTGGACATGAATCACATGAGCCATGTCCGGAATCCGGAACTGACGGATGAGAGGAAGGCCAGGCTCCGTAAGCATCTGCCGGAAAATCTGGTGGTACGGGATGAATTCGAGTGGAACTGCTATTACAATATCTTTCGGAAGCGATTAGAGAACGAATGAAGGACGGTGTGGACATGAAGTACAAAATCGCAATCTGTGACGATGAGGAACAGCAGAGGGAATACCTGGGGGAAATCGTGACGGCCTGGGCGAAGAAGAACCGGCATCTGGTGAATCTGAAAATATATACGGAATCCAGCGCATTTCTGTTCGATTATGCGGAGGAGAAGGACTTCGACATTCTGCTGCTGGACATCGAGATGCCGGGAACCAACGGCATCGAGCTGGCAAAGCGGATTCGAAAAAACAGCACCGCCGTGCAGATCATCTTTGTGACAGGGTACTACGACTACTTCGGCGACGGCTTCGATGTGTCCGCCCTGCACTATCTGATCAAGCCAGTGGACGACAGGAAGCTGTTCCCGGTGCTGGACAGGGCGGCGGACAATTTAAGCTGCCGCCAGCGCTGCGTGCTGGTCTCCACCGGGGAGGAGGACGTGAAAGTCCCCCTGGCCGACATCACCTATATCGAAGCCGAGAATGTATACGTGGTGATTCATACCGTCCGGGGGGATTACCGCACCCGCATCTCCCTGGCGAAGTTCACGGAGCAGCTGGACGACACCTTCCTCAAAGTCCACCGCTCCTATGTGGTGGCGCTGAAATATATCCGGAAGATTACCAGAAAGGAAATCACCATGCAGGGCGGCGGGGAGATTCCCATCCGCCGGGGGATGTACGATGATGTCCACGGCGCTCTGGTAAAGTACCTGTGACAGGAGAACCCTATGATTTTTGACAGACTGATTCGGAAAAAGGTGGCCGCTTTTGAGACCGAAATCATACAGAAATATTACCGGGAAGTGGAGAACATGTACGAGAAGATGCGGGGCTGGCGGCATGACTACCGCCACCACATCCAGGCCATGAAAGTCCATGCCTCCAGGGGAGAGATGGCGGAAATCCAACGCTATCTGGATATGTTGGACCAGGACCTGACCAATGTGGAAACTGTGATCAGAACCGGAAACAGCGCCGCGGACGCCGTTTTGAACAGCAAGCTGTCCCTGGCAGGGGAAAGACAGATTCGGGTCAGAACAAGCGTTCGCATTCCTGTACACCTGACCACACCGGAACTGGATTTATGTACCCTTCTGGGAAATCTCCTGGACAATGCCATGGAAGCCTGTATGGAGCTGCCCCCGGAGAAACGGCTGATCCGCATTTATATGGAAATGAAAGGGAATTTCCTGTATTTCGCCCTGACAAATACCGCCGGGGGCCGGAAAAAGAATCACTTCCGCACCACCAGAGGAGCCGGCAGGGGTCTGGGTCTCAACAGAGTGGACGCCATTGTGAAAAAACTGGGCGGGCATGTCACCAGGGCCTCCGAGGAGGAAGCCTTTTCCACGGAAGTATTGCTGCCGCAGTAACCGCCCCGGTTCACCCCAGGCATCCCGCAGCTTTGCCTGAAGCGCATTTGACATCAAATTTTCCGCATTTGGTATCAAACTGCGCTTTTTTTCTGCCTGCATGCTATACTAATACTTGCATTTCAGATATGCTGAAATACAATCATATGCAAAAATACAGACATACGCAGAAGTACAGGCATGGAGGATGAGCTGATGAAGAAAAAAGAAACAAAGAAGCATAAATATACCACATTGGGCTGCCTTCTCTGGGCCGTAAAACAGCTGTGGAAACTGGATAAATGGTTCCTGTTTTTCATTTTTGCAGCCTTCCTGCCGGAGGCAGCGCGTTCTCTTGCTGCGGATTCCTTTCCGGGACTCCTCATTGACTCCGTGGGCAGGGGCGCGGCATTCGGACAGCTCCTGGCCACATGCGCCGTCTACATTGCCCTGCGCATTCTGCTGAATCTGCTCCAGGACTTCATTGACTCCCGGAGACAGGGAAGAAAATACTATCCCACATTTGTCTATCAGGCGCAAATGCGCGCCCGGGAAAATTATGAAACGGACTATGAAAATACCTTTCGGCAGGACTTTAAGGAAATCAGCGGCTATGCCTGGGACGACGCCTGCAGGGGCAACTGCTCTGCGGAATTCTTCTGGCAGGATCTGTCCCAGGTCCTTTACCATGTGACAGCCATTGCAGCCTATATCTCGCTGCTGACCGTGCTGAATCCTGTTCTGGTGGCGGTGACCGCCGCGGTATCCCTGGGATCCTATTTTACTTCCAGATGGCGTGCGGTATATTATGAAAAAAACAAGCACAAATGGGAAAAAGAAATTCGAAAACGAAACTATCTAAACGGACTTTCCGGAGATTTCTCACCGGCTAAGGACATCAAACTCTACGGCCTGGAAAACTGGCTGCAAAACATGATGCAGGAATACCAGGACTTCATTCTGGCCTGGAACAAACGCTGCAGCCTGCGGGAGCTTTGGGCCAGGCTTTTGTACTGGCTCATGGATCTGGTGAAGAACTGCGCCGCCTATTTTGTCCTTATCGGCTTTTACCTCAAGGGCAGTATCAGCGTGGGAGAATTTGTCTTCTACTTCAATATGCTTCTAAGCCTGGGCGGATTTTTCGAGTCCGTTATCAGGGACGTGGCCAGGCTGAATACCCGGGCGGAAAAAATTGCCTGCTACCGGGAATTCTACGATTATCCGGACAAGTTCAACCATAAGAAGGGCTGCCCCCTTCCTTCCGGGCCTGTCTCCATTGAGCTGCGGGATGTCTGGTACCGATACGACGGAGCCTGCACGGATACCCTGAAGGGGATCAGCCTGCAGATAAAAGCAGGGGAAAAACTGGCTCTGGTTGGGCAAAACGGCTCCGGAAAAACCACCCTGGTGAAACTGATCTGCGGATTATTTCAACCCACCAAAGGCGAAATCCTGGTGAACGGAAGAGATATCCGGGAGTACAATATCGAAGAATACTACTCCCTGATTTCCGCAGTTTTCCAGGAAATCCGGCCAATTGCCTTCACTGTTTTTGAGTTTGTGGCAGGCGTGGATTCAGA
>OFHM01002169.1_pt1 | contig 11496 bp, 8 predicted proteins | sample 1521311 | NCBI WGS metagenome assembly OFHM01 (sample SAMEA3504083, study PRJEB24116) | mouse gut metagenome | biome: mouse gut; feature: mouse-associated habitat; material: faeces | place: Denmark | collected 2011 | reverse complement strand
TCTTTCGTATCTCTCCCACTGTTTAGTTTGTGTTTTCTTCACGAATGCAATCAGCTTTGGTAAATCAATCGCTTTTTCTCTGTCATAGGTTTTCAAATCCCCTTTGATAAAACCACCCTGAGCGAGCATGTAACTTTCTATGTCAGATTCAAATCTTTTCTCTTTTATATCCATTTATAATTCTCCATTTCTCAATTTTGCATAAATATTTGTCAACTGATTTAGCATCAACAGCAATTTTATGCAATCTGCTTTTGTAATATCTTCTATATCATACATTCCATGCATCAACCAATGTCGATTAATAACCTCTGGTTTTTGGGGATAATTTTTCCAGTTACTGTCATCAAAAAACTTTATCAAACATGATGCTAAAAGCAATATAGGTATTTTAGTTTCATAATCACTTAAATCAGATTTAACTTCATCTATAAACTCCTTAAATCCATTTTCTCTAGTTGTCTTTTTTCCACTCCCACTAAAAGTCTTTCCATCAAAATATTTTGACAAATCATTCCGAAAAACTATAAAGAATGCCTGCCAGCCTTGGGACACATTAATTGGATTACCCCCATATCTCCCATTTTTCATATCATACAGTTCTTGTTTTATACTCTGTGAATCTATCAAACTTGCCAATAAATTAGCACAATCTAAATACCTTCTTGCCCGAAAATCTATCATTGCTTGCTCTAATTTTCGTATATCATTTGTATCTAAATTTAATATTGTCCGATCTATTATGTTATTAATTATTTTCTTCGTAAAAAATTTCGTCACATATTCATCTATATCTTTTATTGATGAGTGTTCATTATCATCCAAGTATTCTTTTAAATAGGATGGTGCTAAATCTAATAATTCTGAATCTTCTAACTCTTCAATTTCTAAATAGCACCACTCTAGCTCACCTAATACAGAAAGGTTAAAAAGTAAGTTTTCCCTAATCATAATACCTGCATTATTAAGGAAGTTTCTAAAATCTTCAGTAAATGTATTACACATATCAACCAATTTTTCTGTTACTGAACTTATTTCTTCAAACGCACTTGGTATTTTTATTATTCCTTTAGTATTTATACCATCAAATGCACCTTTTAACTTTTGTCCTACAACAGCATCCGCATTGTTAAATACACCTTTTACTTTATCTCCTACTGGTCTGACATTTATTTGAGAAATTGAAGCCTGTGGTATACTTACACTAGGAATTTTAATTGAATTAATTGGCAACGAACTTACAGTATCATTTAATATGCTTTTTATTTTGTTTTGTTGCTCATTGTATAATTCTACAAAAGCATTTAAAGATTCTGTATATTCAAACTTCTCACTCATAAAAAATACTTCCTCCGATTCTACATTTTTCTCCTCTATCAATATTGGATTCATATATTTTTTCTTTTAAACTTATTACACAATCCCTTCTTAAAAATCCCCTCGGAAATTTTGTCTTAATATATTCTTTAATTCCTCAAAATCTCTATAAGCCTCATCCAATTTAATGTGATTCTTCAGGAAAATATATGTATCCAACATCCATCCATTATTACCAAGCAACTGTTGAATCATATTTTCTGTAAAATAATTTGGAAACAGTTTTTCCCATACAAATAGTCTGCCTAAAAAATGAGTCACCACATACATTTGATTAAATGCATTATCTGTTGCATGATATGTGTCAAACATATATTTTGAATGCATAGGTAACTCTTCTTGCACTATGTAATCTATCTGTGATTCGTCATAAACATCTTCAAAAGAATATTTTCTCACATAATAATACCCTATTGCCTTAGCATGAAATTCTGTCCATATGTTAAACATCCAATGTTGATTTAAATCCAAAATATCATCATAGTCATCACAATTAATCAAATCAGCATATTCCATATGGTCATATACATGTGTTAATTCATGGGCTACTGTCCCCGCCCAATTATTGTCCTTTTCCAATGATTTCATAAAATATTTTGCATCTATTAAAATATAGAATTTTTCATTTACTTTACTTGGTGTAATAGTTAATGCATTATGATTACTAATACTTTCCATTTGTTCTGAAAATTTTTCTTCATGATCTGGTCTTATTTTTCTATATTCCTGTTCCAAGTTATCTGAAATGCAAAAATTCACTATTGAAAGCGACTCTTTCTTGAAATCAGCACAATAGTCAGCCCAAACTTTACTTATCAATTTCGATAAGCCCTCTTGAATATCCATCACTCTACCTCTTTCTTTCCTGTTACATATTCGTAAATAAGTGACTTTTTATAATCTTCTAAATCTGCAAGCAGCTCTTCTTTCTTCGCAATCAATTTATCTATTTCAAAGCATTTTTCATTCAAATACTCAGCAATTTCTTTTTGTTCTTCTAATGAAGGAACAAAAACTTTCAACTGCTCTAATGTCTTAACCCCCAAAGTCTCTTGTGTTCCAAATGTCCAACCATTCCTAATCTCATTTTTAAAATACGATGATTCCATAGAATAAAATATATATTGAGGCAAAATATCTACTTTGCATCTTACAACAGCAAGCGGAACCCATATATTAAAATTAGTTTCATCCCCAACAATGGCCATTTTGCCAGTTGATGCTCCCAATTTTACCACTAAAATATCATTTTTTTGAGGCTTATATCTTTTATTACATTCCTCACTATATTCTTTAGTAATAAAGCCTCTTTTTCTATCAAAATTAATCTTTCCGTTTTCAATAGCATCTGCTGAAATGAATGGAACTCCATTATCTACTAATTCAGGACTAACATGAGGACCATCAATAACAGGCATACTAATAATATGTGATATCTTATTTTCTTTCCAGTATCTAGGAATTGTATCCACCCATTGTAATTTACTTTCCTTCATCTCCACATTAGGATTCAATCCCTTTGTCACAGCATCCGTAATAATTGCTTGTTTATATTTCTTATAATCTTCAATCGTTTCTTTCGTCTTTATAATAACAGAATCAATTTCTCCAACTTTTTCATCAAGAAAATTTGCAATTTTTTGTTGCTCACCTAAAGATGGTACAGGTACTCGTAAATCTTTTATTATGTTTTGACTTATATTTGGTTGTGTTCCTCCCACTGCTGAATAAATTAAATACTCCTTTGCTATCATCAAAACATAATACATATATTTCAAATTTCCCTTTTCTTTAGCCAAAACACAGCATGCTTGATTTGTACAGGCTTCAATAGTGGATATAACCAAATTACCTACTGAAGCACCATACATTGCCATAACCAAATAATTAGGAGCATATAGCTTTAATGCACTTGTCTCATCTACAGCAACTTGAGTTATTTTCTTTGCTGTACTTTTCAAGTATTTTCCATGTAAATCTCCCGACTGTATCCAATTAATTGTGCCATCAGTATAATAGTCATCTGAATATGATTTAGGTGTTGTTCCACTTCCAACCAAATCAAATTGATTTATAACTTTGGGTGTATTCCAATCTTCAGGAATCTCCCCCATCCATTCCACACCAGAATCTTTCATTTGTCTTGCCATTACATTTTACCCCCTTTGCCAAATAGCTTCTCCAAGGAAGTCATAATCTCTTTCTCATGATTTGTAATTCTCTCAGCAATCACTTCTGCCTTTTCTGGCGCTTCATATTTATAGAAATATCGGGTAAAAGGAATCTCATAACCAACTTTTGTTTTGGATTTTTCAATCCATGCTTCTGGATTATAGGGCTTTACTTCCCTCTCAAAATAGCTGTCAATATCCTCTGTCAATGGCACATTCTCAAAATCTCTTTTTGATGCATCTGCTACAGGTTGATTCTTCTTCCCTTTTGTAATCAGTTTCCCATCTTCATCATAAGAAGGGCTATCTATCTGGATTCTATTAAAGCCAAAATCTTCATTGTTAAAAATCTTACTTTCACAGACTTTACCATCTAATTCATAAGACTTATTTTTGAACTCTCCATAAGCAGTTACAATCATTTTTCTGCATTCTTCTGTAATATCATTTCTCTTACTGCCGATGTTCTTTCTTCTGGATACTACCATCTTGGAAGCATCAATAAGCTGCACTTTTCCCTGTCTTTCTTCTGCCTTATTCTTAGAAATAATCCAAATATATGTAGTAATACCTGTATTGTAAAATACATCCGTTGATAACTGAACGATTGCATCTAACCAATCATTTTCAATCATATATCTTCTAATTTCTGATTCTCCTGATTCAGCAGCACCAGTAAACAACGAGGAACCATTATGGATAATTGCCATTCTTCCATCATCTTTTAGCTTTGCAATCCCATTCAAATCAAAAAGCATCTGTCCGTCACTGATTTTAGGAAGACCAACAGAAAATCTTCCCTGATCTCCAAGTTTCGCCTCTGCTTCCACTGCATTCTTTTCCACTTTCCATTCAATACCAAACGGAGGATTACTGATTATATAATCAAATGTATAGCCTTTAAACTTATCATCTGACAGAGTATTGCCCTGTCTCATATTATCGCTGTTACCGCCACGAATTAGCATATCTGCTTTGGCAATAGCAAAAGTTTCAGGATTTAACTCCTGTCCAAATACTTTTACATCTGCTTCTGCATCCAGTTCTAGGAGCCTTTCTGTCATACAAGTAAGCATCTGGCTTGTTCCCATTGTCATATCATAAACAGTCTTTGCAACACCTTCCTCAATCATAGACTTCTTATCTTCTGAAATCAGCAAATCTGTCATAAGATAAATAATATCCCTTGATGTAAAATGCGCCCCTGCCTGCTCATCATAAGACTCTGAAAATCTACGAACTAAATCTTCAAAGATATATCCCATATCAACTGCTGTAATCTTATCTGCTCCCATATATGCTGATGGCTTATTAAATGCTTCAATGATTAAAAACAACATTCCATTATTAGCAAGTTTAGTAATCTCTCTGTCAAACTCAAAATTCTCAATAATATCCTGCACATTATCAGAAAATCCATTAATGTACTCTCTGAAATTCTTCTCTATATGTGTTGCATCATTACACAATTTCTGAAAATCAAAAGGACTGATATTGTAAAACTTATATCCTGATGCAGTCTCTAAAAAACCATCAATTACTTCCAAATGCTTTACTTGATCATAAGTATCCCATACTTTCTGTCTTGTTGGTGCAAGTACATCATTGAATCTCTTAATCACACACATAGGAAGAATCACTTTTCCATATTCATGAGGTTTATAATATTCTCTGATTAAATCAGCAATAGACCAAATAAGATTGGATTTCTCTTGTATATTTGTTGTAGTTTGATTATGTAACTCTGTCATTTTTCATTTTCTCCTTACAGTTCTTTTCATTTTATCATTTCATCTGTCCAATTTTCAGGACTTTAATTTCTTCATTATCTTTTTTGCATCTTCTGTTAGGACATATCTGCCCTTTGTATTGTTGTAAATTTGAACATAATCATTGTTGATCAACTCATTCAAGACCATATTTACCTTCGCCTTGCTGCATCCAAGACTATCTGCTATCTCCTGTTGAGTAATAGGACATATTTCCGTATTGTTAATCTCTATCTGATGCCCATATAATGTTTTCAATACCAAATATCTATCATTTGTAAAAAATTCTATTTTGTTCATTACCATCACCTTTTATGTTCAAAAATTTTTCCTATGGTATTATTATAATGCTTCTGTATCAGATTGCAAGCCAATTTGTGTCTGATAACCTTCGACTTTATCTTCGGGTATTCGCTTCCATTCAGAAAATCCAAATAAAGCCAATACCTACTGCATATACTCTGATAGAGTGACACTTACAAAGTACACGGGTCTCGCCAACCTAGCAAGTTCCTTGCTGAACAGGTTGTCTCGCCCTTGACGCCCCATAAAAAGCATGGGGCTATCAGGTAAAATGCACAGCAAGCTGCACATTTTCGCTTGAGGACCAGCAACCTGATACGGGACATTCCAGAAAACAATAACCTCCACTGGAGCTTATTGCTTTCCTCCATTCGAGATGCGCTCGACCCGTTGGGCTATAAAACCTAATCTTTGGATTTATTTTGATGTTTTCTTTCCCTATACAGAAAATGAATTTTGAGCATCTTATAACAGATTATTTCATCTTTTGCCATATTGTTTTATTTATTGAAATATAGTTTTATAAATTATTATATTATTGCATTTTATGCTCAAATTTTCAAAAAGCGAATACCCATCATTTATCCTAAAAAAGCAAACAGAATCTCTCCGTTTGCTTATTATTTTCTATTTCATCAGTGCTTCAAACATTTCGTCATATCTTTTCAGACTATCAGCATCAAGCTGAATGATATTTTCTTTAATTCTTTCCTGCTCTCTTTTCTGTTTTGAAGCAGAGGACAGAATATATCTGTTGATTACATCCTGCTGATTATCCAGCATTTTTTTCAATTCCTCATTTTCTATCTTCAAAATATCTACTTCTTCTTTATGATCTGCATTCAATATATCAATACTCCTATTTGCTTCCTTATACTGATACAGGTTGTTTACCATATCTAAAAGTGTCTGCAGATAGTATTTCATCATAGCAGGCTCACTCTCAATATTTGTGAGCATATCTTCTACACTCGGCAAGTTATAGCCAATTCTTGCAGGAATATTTGCTCCTGCAATCTTTTTGTTAATAGCTTCTATGGTATCCCTCATCTGATATTTCCAAATATGTACTTTGATACCTGTAGCCTTCTCCAACTGTGCATATTTTATCTTTTGATTTGGATGGCTCTTTTGATAATCTTTTAAAACGTTTAATAATTGCTCATCTGTATATAAATTTGGTCTTCCTTCTGATCGCATATCGCATTTCCTCCTTTCTCCAGATTTAGTGTATAAGCATCCAGTATCATCTCCTGATTAATGAGTGATGCAAGATTTCTACTGACAGTTCCAATTTCCTTTTCATCCTTTAATTGTTCTTTTAACAGTTTTTTCAGAAGTTCTTTTTTTATTTCTATATTTTGAAGATTATTCTGTTTTAGTTCCGAAATGTAAGTCTGTGCTACATCCTTTTCTGGTATGAAATGCTCACAGAACAAGCATTCTTCACATTTGCAGTCTGTCGGAAAATACGTTGAAGTACATCTTCCTGCTCCATCTTTTACTTTAGGTAACTGATAGAATTTTGCCCCTAATAGTTCTTTCTCCGTTTGTTTTAATCCCCAATCCACATTATCCGAATAATTTCTGTAATACACTTCATTTTTGTTGTTCAGCATCTTTGACAACACATAAGTTTTTGCACTTGTAAATGTATCTAAATGGTTGCAGTATGATAACTGTTCCTCCAAAGTATAATGACCGCCAATTCTTTGTATATAGAGAGGATTCAATCCCTGCATCAGCATATTCATAAAAGCAAGATGCCTTGTATCTCCTAAGCGGATTCTCTCGATTTGATTATCTTTTATAGCTGTTCCAAGTGCTACTATTTCATAATGGTATATACCTTCAACAACATCTTTTTCAAACATCTTAAACAGATTATTGAATTTTTGAAGAGTAATTTTCACTTTGTTTCTTTTGTAATTCTTTGCTAACTGCTTTATATAAAAATTATCTGAAACAAGATAACTACCACCGTCAATTTCATTTGCATAATCTATAAAGTCACTTATGAACTCAAATAATGTTTCAGGAATCTGAAACTCTGTCATAATTGGAATGGTATGTTTCTTCCTATCTGCTCTGCTTTTAACTCTTTCAATGTGAATATAGCATTTGTCTTTTTCTTTGTAGATGCAGTTTCTTTTTAATAATACAAATTCTGATGGTCTAAGCGGAATGATTGTTGAAATCATCCACCATATCAGAATGGGATAATATTTCATTCGCAAATCTATATTACCTGTATCAATAAAATCTCTGATTAAGCAATCATATTTCAAAATGGAATCATAATCAGGTATCTCTCTTGATATTGGATTATTTTTGATTGAAAGATTCTTAATCATTGAGTAAAATTCACAAGCTCTTGGATATGTACAAAACTGTAAAAACTCTTTGCAATTAATCAGATATAAAACATCATTTTTCTCTAAAACATACTTTTTAAAATAAGAAGTAGCATCTATATCTAAAATATTGGTTTTTAAAATCATATCCTTAACATGACTAAATGCAACATTTGTAACATGTACTATATTTTTCTTTAGATACAGCTTAACTAATATGTACTTTTTCAGGCTCAAAATCATTTCTTGAGGAACATCCATATTAAAATCAAAGTGCATGTTCATCTCACTCAAATCATAGTAGCCTATCCAAACATCATCTTCAAAATCATTATTTCTGATTATTCCTTTTTCCTTTAATTCTGCAAACATATCTTCACAATCTGGTAAATCAATTTCATCATTAATTTTTGTTTGAATTACACAATATCCAGAAGCATTTCCATCTTCCAAATATTCATCAACAAACATGCCACAAATATCATTTGCAGCTTTTTTATTTATATTTATCATTTTATCCACTCTCCTTTTTTAATAAATCTTCCTCTTTTGCAGACAGTAGTTTATAGGTATTACAAATATTTTGCTTTAACTCTAAAGAATCAATATAAGAATTGACATATTCTTCGCCAAAAGTATTCTCAGCTTCCTTTACCACTGAATACAGTTTGAGCATCTTATCCAAAGTTCTGATCTTGTCATATTGGCAGGATGGTATTTTCTTTTGGAAAATGTTATTCAGTTCTGTGCATACAGACAAAAGAGTATAAACCGTTGGGATTGAATACTCACAATTCACACAATCCGTTCGCACGGGGTATTTACAATTATTCTTCCTGATGCACATAACTCCATCCTGTTTGCTTGTCAAACTTCCATCTGCAAGTTTTTTAATGACATTTTTTATTTCATCATGTGATAACTTCATAATCTCATTAATCACTCTTTCCTTCGTTATTGACTGTTGGTAAAGCAATTCTGATAGTTGTTCCAATCTATCTGCTGATATTCCCTGCTTCATTTGAACGATAAGATCTGTCTGTTCCTTTTTGGGAACTTTTTCATCCGCTGCTACTTTTAATAGAGAATCATAAAGCCACCCAAACATTCCCCTGTCATACAGTTGAATGGTAACTTCATTTAATTCTGTATCAGAATACATAGAATGCAGGTAAATAGAAGTTGTATCTGACATATTGTAATAATTTGTTTTATGTGATCGCATATAAGTGCTGATTTTCACATATTCGCTTGCTTCCACTTCTTCTGCAAGATTATCTACAAAAGACAGCAATGTTCTATTTGCTTTTATGCTTGAAAACTGATTCATAGGCTCTCCCAAATAATTTGCAAGTATTTGTGTACTACTGAAACTATCCTTACCAAAAAGTAATTCTGTTTTCATTCTCCTTCTCCACTGCTCCACAATCATAATTGCAATCGCAACAGGAACTTTTAATGAGTCAGGAATATTGAAATGCTTATATGCATTAGTCTTCTGTGTGTGATATTGTTCTACCGCCAACTTTGTGTTGTTGATGATATAGTTTGCATCTTTCATCTTAAACACATTTTCTTCAAACCACTTTAAATCATATTTTTCAATATCCAATAGGTTATCGAGTGCAGGCATGGAAAGAATATCTGATCTTCTCCATGCAAGGCATAGATGCAGCAACAAATAAAGCCAACATTTTGCATAAATAACATTGTTCATAGCTTTTTGTATATGCTTATCAATATCAACCGCAAGATTTACAAAATAGCTCCATTCTTCCAACGAATAGAAATCTGTATCTTTCTTTATGTTTCTACCTTGTTTTACCTTAATCGTAATATCAAAATTTATCAGATTATTTTCCTTCAAATATGATAAGTAATATCCAAAGTTTCTTATATAAGCGACTGGAATATCTTTGCTTGTTATGATTTTTCTAGCATCTATCTCTGTAAGTGAATCCACATCAAAATTTTCTGCTTTATGTTTTAATCTTAACTCATTCATAGAACTGACTAAATAATGAAATAGCTTCATACAAGTGCTTACCATTACCATTAAATTCTTTTTTGCTCTCTTACTGTTTGTAATTTTCTCATGCATAAAATCCTTATAGGTGTCAAACAAAACAGGATATTTGCTTTGTGTTTCCTCATCATATTTGTTTATCCAGTAATCCACTTTTTCATATGGATCATCTATGCTTTCAGAAAACTGATATTCAATAAATATATTTGATATTTGCTTAATAACCTCTGTTCTGTTTCCTTCATAAGTTAAGCAATAGGTATTTGATATTTTCACAAGTGAAAATTCTGGAAACATGTTTTTAAATGTACTAATAGTAATAGGTTTTCCAACACTTTTCCTAATTTCCACTACCTTGATATATTTTGATTCATCTATTACTGCCATAAGCTGTAACCCCCTTTGTATAATTCATCAAGTATATTTTCCACATCTTTTCCAACTTCCTCTTTGTTGTTCAGATAAGTAAGTGCAGATGTCATACTTGAATCGCCTCTCCAGAGTGCAATTTCTCCAATACTGTTTGTCGCATTGGCTACCTGATTAGAAAAAATGCCTCTGCATATATGAGTTTTCCATTTGTAGCTTTTTAAGTACATAGCATATGCTTGTGCTTCAAAATCCTCTGCTTCCTCCAATTTTTGAATAAAAGCCTTTTTCAACTTTGCAAATTTATTTGCATAAGTGTAATTTGTCATTGGCAAACCTTTTTCGTCTACGAAAATTGCATCTGTTGTTTCCTGTTTATGCTTCTCTTTATGAACCTCATAAAGTGTATATAGCAAATCTCCAAATGCAGGAATAATCTCCTGTTTTCTGTTCTTTTTGCTCTTTGCAATAAAACCATATTCTGTGTCAGGTCTGAGATCCTTATCGGTAAGATTGATAACCATTGTTCTAATGCTAGCAGAATCACATTTTAATGAAATATTTTCATATTCAATAGAAGCAACTTCACTGATCCTAAGACCACCAAAGCACTGAATATAAACTCCCAATGCAATCTCTGGAACCACTTCTATTGCTGTGTTTATAAACATCGGAATGTATTCTGTTTTTAAATTATGGATTACTTCTTTCTTATTGCTTTTTATAATATTTTTGTATTTTCCTTTGAATAAGGGTGTATGTTCATAAAAAGAAATAATCCCTTTCTCCTGCAAGTAGATATAAAATGTTTCTAATCTGCAGGAATATAAGTATTTCGTATATGGGGTAACATTAAGACTGTTAAGAAAGTCAATGCCATCCTGAACTGTTATTTTATCAATCTCAAAATCAGGATGCTCATAGACATAATTTAGGAATGGTACAACAACATTTGCATATGCAACCTGTGTTGTAGTTTTATTGTGTGGAAGATTCAGAATGAAATCTGTAAATGGAGACACAAGAAATAAATCAAAACGTAAGTCTTGTCTGCCAATAACTACATATTGGGTAACTTCTGTTTTACCATCTTCAAGTTCAGAAACTTCTTTGATGATATGTTTTAC
>OFHM01002164.1_pt1 | contig 11505 bp, 7 predicted proteins | sample 1521311 | NCBI WGS metagenome assembly OFHM01 (sample SAMEA3504083, study PRJEB24116) | mouse gut metagenome | biome: mouse gut; feature: mouse-associated habitat; material: faeces | place: Denmark | collected 2011 | reverse complement strand
GGAAAATCGTCTTAAATCCGTTGATCACATCCAGCATAAACAGCAGCGGAATCCTGTGCGGCTGGCTCTCCAGAAAATTTTTCTGAATCTTCTTAACGGTCTCTGCTCCCAGCGCTCCCAGCACGGACCCCGTGAGACGGACGCTTTCTTCCGGAACCCCCATCTCCTGCAGCGGCCCCATCGCAACCACGTCGCCGGCAAAAAAAACTCCCGCGAGCTGGTTCATCTGGTTCACTTTCTCCTCCAGGGACATGCTCCCCAGCAGATCCTGTAATTCCTGTGTCGTCATAAAAAACCTCCTGCTCCTTTTCTGTCAGTCAGACGCCGCTCCGGCACCTGTATCTGAATCAGAATCCCTTTCCATAATTATAGTACGTTCTGCGGCTCACCGCCATCCCGCTTCTGCTTTTTATATTTCCTGCGGTACTCCAGCGGCGAGTACCCCGTATTTTCCCGGAACATTTTTGTGAAATAAGAAAAATTGCTGTATCCCACGGAAATCGAGACACTGTTGATCGGAAGGCTGCTCTGGGCCAGCAGCTTTTTCGCCTCCTCCACCCGCTTTCCAATGATATACGAACTGATGGAAATACCTGTTTCCTTTTTGAAAATGCGCGACATATAGTCGGTATTCAGATAGACCATCTCACCGAGATCATCCCGGCGGATATCCTCCCGGTAATGCTGATCGATATACTGCCGTATCTGCTCCGTCACGGATTCCGTTTTATTGATATAGGATTCATAGCGGAGCGCCTGGGTGACAAGACTGCGCAGATATGCCTTCGCCCCGTACATTCCCTGCAGGGCATTCTGGTATACGCTCTCATCTTCCTTCCCCGAAAACAAAAGATGCGCTTTGATTTCCCGCTCCGACAGCCATGAATACACCATCTGCGTGATGTCCATCCGGAAGGCTTTGAGGATCTCGCGTGTGATCATCTCACTGCTCTCCATCTCCTCGAGATAATCTTCCATGTCCACGATCAGTTCCTGCTCCTTTCCCTGAGCCAGCAGTGCATTCCAGACGTCAAGCCGCGAATTCTGATAGGCGCTCTTTGGATGCTCAAAATCCGAGAGGTATAAGACTCTGTGCCAGACCGACAGCGTGTTGTCGCGCATCCCGCGGACCAGCGCAAGGGACGCCTGAAGCGTATCCGCCCTTCCGATCGTCCCGACGCCGCACCAGACGTCCATCCGTATTTTTTCCTCCATCCACCGCGTAAACTGTTCAAACACTTCCCGGTTTTTCAGCTCCTCCTCATCGCAGGTGCAGCCGTCCTCTTTTCCACAGACGGCAATATAACTTCCCCGCCCCTCCGTGATCACCGCCTCCACCCGGATTTTCAGATCCGCGAGAAGCTCCGCCAGCACGTTGCGCAGGACAAAATTCAGCGTCTTTTCATCCCAGAGCTCCGCGCTTTTCTTCCCGTCATGAAAACTGAAGTACAGGATAAAAAATGTATCCTCCTGCCGGCAGTTAAGCTGCCGGCGCTGCGCCTCCCCCGCCAGGTCGCACGCCGGAATATTCCCCCGCAGCAGCTCCGCCCAGAAATCCCGCTGCAGCAGAATCTGATTCTGCCGCCAGTGTCTGCTCTGACTTCGGAAATTTTCATAATTTCTGGCCTCGCAGGCCCTTTCCCGCGCCGTCGCAACCGCCTGCTGCAGTTTCGGATAATCAATCGGTTTTAACAGGTAATCCACACTGTTGAGCGATATCGCGCGCCGTGCATAGTCGAACTGCGCATAGCTGGTAAGAAAGATTACCTGGACCTCGAACTTCTGCCCCCGCACCCACTCGATAAAATCAAACCCGCTCTCCTCCGGCATCACGATATCACAGATAATGACATCGACCGGAACCAGCTCCATGATTTTCACCGCCTGTTTCATGGAAGACGCGGTATAGACCTCCTCAATCCCGCACGCTTCCCAGTCCACATGCTTCATAATACTTCTGACCACATATTCCTCGTCATCCACCAGCAAAAGATTCATAACCGACCTTATCACCTTTCCTCACAGGGGATGTGGATATCCACGATCGCACCGCCCAGCGGGCTGTTGTCAAAATAAATCTCACCCTTTTTCCCGTAATAATACCGGAACCGTTTCAGGCAGTTGGTAATCCCCACATGATCTCCCCCGTCTGAAATACTCTTTCCATCCTGCAGTCTGGAAAGGATCTCCTCCGGAAATCCTTTCCCTGTATCCGAAATATAGAGATTGACATACTTCCCCTCCTCGCGGTCTTCGGGGAAAACCGTGACGGAAATCAGAATTTTTTCCTCCAGCGTCAGCGCGTGTTTCGCAGCGTTCTCGACAAACACCTGGATCAGAAATGGAAAAATGGCGGCATTTTCCACTTCTCTGTGCACTTCCACATAATAATCAAAACTCTCCGGATAGCGCAGAAGCAGAATTTTCAGGTAGTTCCCGCAGTGCTCTGTCTCCGCCAGAACCGGCACCAGATCGCTCGTATTCCGGAATATATATGTCAGATAATCCGCCGTGATACTGCTCATCCTGCGCGCATGATCATACTGGCCGAAATCTATCATACTGTAAATAAAGTTCAGACAGTTCAGGTAAAAATGCGGACGGATCTGCAGTTTGAGATAATCCATCTCCACCTTCTGCTTCTCAAGCTCATGCTCATAGAGCGTGATCTTTAAACGCCGGATCTGGTGAAGCATATGCCGGAATTTATCGTCGATCTGTTCCAGTTCCAGAAGATTGCCCTCCGTCAGCCGGAACTCATACTCCCCCTCATCATACTTTTCCAGATTCTGGGTAAACAACTGCATGGGTCTTAAAATATTTCTCCGCAGATACAGCAGGATCAGGGCGCTTGAGAGGATCAGAATCGCCGCCACCGCCACAAGCACGACAATACTTCCCATCATCACATCCCACATCCGCTCCCCCGATATCTGCATCTGAATCCGGAACGGCGCCTGGGAAAGCTGTTTTTCTATGGAAAAGCGCGTGTCGCCGGATGTTTCCCGCGCATACTCTCCCATACCGTCCGAGATCCCCCGGCTTGTGAGGATTCCGACAATCTTTCCGTCCCCGTCCACCAGCCGCACATACCCGCTGCTGCCCGCAATCAGCGCGGAAAACGGCTGTAAAATACTCTTCGCGCTGACATAACACCCCAGATATACCTCCCGGTTCTGCGCGATTTTACACATATAATTCTCACCGCCGCTGGTGATAATATTCCATTTTTTCTTTACGGAATATGAGGTATCTTCCATATTCCGTATCTGGGCGAGCACGGCTCCCTTTATCTCAGGGGACGGGACATAGCTCCCGTCGGGGCCGATGCTCAGCTGATAATACTCGTCCCGCTGCGCGAGATAAAGGAAAAACTCATACTCCGTTCCGTACTCCCAGATCCCCGAAAGCATCATCTGACGGAGTTCCGTAAGCGGATAATCCACAAACGGCTCCGCCAGCATCATCCCGACATACTTCCAGAACATGGACTCGGGCTGATTTTTTTCCATAATAGTGGAAAACAGATTCCGGCTCACGCGCAGAAAGCGGTTATCCAGCTCATCCGTGTAGAGACCGGACATCTGATCCATCTCCCGGACTGCCCGCCTGCCCTCCCGCTCCAGCAGCACCGCGCTGCCGAATGTGTAGATGACCAGGGCAAACAGCAGCACCGCCAGTACCCATTTGACCTGCTGCGCCATCGTTCTCTGCTTTCTGTGTACCGGAATCTGCATTCCATTCCTCCTGTATCTGTTTCATTTCAGACCGGACAGCGGCCGCCGGAAAGTGCTCAGCCCTTGACCGCCCCCAGAGTGATTCCCTCCGCAAAATACTTTTGCAGGAACGGATAAATAATAAACAGCGGAAGCATCGCAATAAACGCGATCGCCATGCGGATGGAGGTCGCCGGAAGCTTCGCCACCTCCGCCCCGATATTCCCGGCAACCTTGCCGCTCGCCAGATACTGGATATCGGTAATCATCTGGTTTAACAGGTTCTGAATACTGTAGAGCTTCTGTCCCTGGTTTCCTGACAAATAATATAAACCATTTGTCCAGTCATTCCAATAGCCCAGGCCTGAAAAAAGTCCCATTGTGATCAGAATCGGCTTTCCGAGCGGCAGCACCAGAACGGAGAAGATTTTCAAATGCCCTGCCCCGTCGATCTTTGCCGCCTCGAACAGCGCTTCCGGAATATTGGTCGAAAAATAGCTCCGTATCATAAGCACATTGTTCGCGCTCAGCAGCAGGTTCGGCACAATCAGCGCCCAGACCGTGTTCTTGATATGCAGGTAATTGACATACATCAGGTAACTCGGAACGAGTCCCCCGTTAAAGAGCATCGTAAAAAAGATAAAAAAGGTCAGTGCCTTGCGGTGCGGCAGCGTCCTGACAGACAGCGGATATGCCAGCAGCGCGGACATCGCAAGATTCATCACGGTTCCGGTAATCGTCACAAAGATCGTCACCCCGTAAGCGCGCAGAATCTTCTCCCCCTGGCGGATAATATACTGGTACGCGTAAAAACTGAATTTTTCCGGGAAAAATGAATACCCGTTCCGGATCAGCGTGTTCTCGTCCGTGATGGAGGACATAAAGACCAGCACGAAAGGCAGGATGATGATGAGTGTGACCAGGATCATCACCAGATTGATACAAAACTGATACCGCTTGCTTTTCGATGAATTTGTCATGGCTTCTCCTCCTAAAACAGCGCCTGCTCTTTATCGATCCTGCGCACCACCTGGTTGCTGAACATCACAATCGCAAATCCGACCAGCGACTGGTATACGCCCGCCGCGGAGGACATACTGATGTTTCCACGCTCAATCAGCGCGCGGTACACATAAGTGTCGATAACATTTGTCGTCGGGAACAGCACGCCGGAATTCATCGGAACCTGATAAAACAGTCCGAAATCCGAATAGAATATCCGCCCGATGCTTAAAAGCAGCAGCGTGACAATCGTGGGCACGAGACAGGGAAGTGTGATCCGCGTGATCTCCTGCCACTTCGTCGCCCCGTCGAGACGGGCCGCCTCGTAAAATGACGGGTCGATGCCGATCAGGGACGCGATGTAAATCAGGCAGCCGTACCCCACGCCCTTCCAGCAGTTTGCAAAAATCAGGATAAACGGCCAGTACTTCGGCTCCTGATACCACTGAACCGGATCCAGGTGCAGAGCCGCAAGAATGGAATTGTTGATCAGACCGTTTTCCGAGCTCAGCAGCGCATAGACAATGTAGCTTAAGATTACCATGGACATCAGAAACGGCAGAAGAATCGCGCTCTGATAGAGCTTTTTCATCTTCGTGTTCCGGACCTCGCAGATTAAGATCGCGATTGCGATGCCCACCACCATATTCACAATAATAAATGCGACGTTGTACAGCAGGGTATTGCGCGTGATCAGCCAGGCATCTTTTGTCGCAAACAGAAATTTAAAATTTTCCAGACCTGCCCACGGGCTGCGCAGAATTCCCTCCGCAAAATTCAGTTTTTTAAAGGCAATCACGATCCCCGCCATCGGAATATAATTGTTAATGAGAAGATACAGAAGGCCCGGCACCATCATCAGATACAGCGGCCAGTGTTCTTTATACGCCTTCAGGCGCGCATTTTTTTTCATACATACCTCCATTTCCAGCCATCCGCTTTTGAAAGAAAGCTCCACACATAGTCCGTCTATATGTGGAGCTTTCATTCTTATTTCTCAGCGAGCCATTTGTCAAACTGCTCCTGTTTTGCCGCTATAATCTCATCAATACCTGCCGCCTGAAGATCCTCCAGGAATTTGGGTATGTACTCCTCCGGATCTGCGGAACCACTGTTGAGCGAACCTGCGTACTGTTTTACAACATTGGTCAGGGCCGCAATCTGGCTCTCATACGCAGAACCGTCAAAGTAGAAACCGAGCGCCTTTGATTCCTTCGCAGAACTGTTAAACTCCTCCATTTTCTCCCAGAGCTGCGGGTCGGAGCCGGTCCACTTGTATGCGATAAACTGATTCGGCAGCTCCCAGCCAAGATTTAAGCTGTATCCGACATTGTCGATCGTGACGCCTTCCGGATAATTGATAATCCCGTTCTCCGCGTCCTCCAGCACGTAATCCACGCCTTCCTCGCCCCAGTTGATCAGGTTCATTACTTCCGGACTTCCGTAAATATAGTCGAGAACTTCCATCGCCTTCTGCGGGTTCTCGGAATTCTGTGCGATCGAGAAAATAACACTGTTGTAGCTCTGCGCCATCTTGACCGGATAATCGCGGAACGGCACGATCTCAAAATCGTATCCCGTCGAGCTCTGGAACTCTACCGGCGTGCCCGGGTGATATGCGAAAAACAGGGAAAATGCGTTTCCGGCCTTAAATACGGTTCTCCAGTTCTCTGTATTCGTCCCGGCATCCTGGTTGATATATCCCTTTTTGTACCAGTCATAGAGCATCGTCGCCGTGTCCTTATACCAGTCGCTCGCATAGAAATTCTCAATCGTTGTGCTGTTCTCCGGATCGAGCAGCGCGCCGAACACATTGCTGTCCGCCAGCGTGTCACACCCGTTCACACGGCTGAGCGGCGTATCGCCCTCATTGATTGAGAAGAGCATCGTCATGTCCGGCTCTCCCGCCTTCACCGTCTCATATACCGCCTCGAGATCTTTCGGCTCCTTAATCGACGCTGTGTCGATATTATATTTCTCCACCAGATCTTTCCGCATAAAAATTGCCGGAATGCTTCCCCGCTCAATCTGCGTCGGCACACCGTATAAGAATCCTTCCACACTGTTGCTCTTTAAGACATCCTCCCCGAAAATGTCTTTCAGGTTCGTCCCGTACTGGCTGATCAGATCGGACATATCCATGATCTGTCCGGAATGCATATACTGCACTGCATTTGTCGCATTTGTATAGAAAACGTCAATCTTCTCATCGCCCGCGAGCATCAGCTGCAGCTGCTGGGTCGCACTCGCCCACGGAAGCACCACAAGGTCGAGACGCGCATTGAGCTCCTTCTCAAGAATCTCATTCACTTTCTGCTCAATCCGCTCCTCGTCCGGCTGCTGCGTGCCATTTAACACCATCGTGACAGTGTAAGGTTCTCCGCCGGCGTCCGCTGCACCGGAGCCGCTCTCAGTACCCCCCCCCACGCTGCCGCCGTCTCCGTTTCCTCCGCCTCCGCCGCATGCTGCCAGCGACACGGTCATGACCGCTGCAAGGATCCCTGCAACCAGTTTTTTCTTCATAAAATCTTCCTCCTTTTTCTGAATTCCGTGATGTATACAGATTACCAGAAAATTCCGTATAACTTCTATAACTGATCCGACTAAATGATAGCACTCATTTGACATTCTTTCCATCCCGCCCGGTCCCCGGGACTTGCATTCGCCACCGGACTGGTGTAAAATCCACATAGATACACCATCACATACCAAATGGAGGAAATGCTGCACTATGAAACTGGTAACATTTAACATCCGCTGCGACTACGGGCAGGATGGCGAAAACTGCTTTGTACACCGCAAAGACCTGATTCTGAAAACCATTGCGCGCGAGTCGCCCGACGTCCTCTGTTTTCAGGAAGTTGTGCCGCACGTCGCCGCCTGGCTGAAGGAAGCACTGACGGATTATTACGTCATCGGATGCGGTCGGAGCGAAACACTGCGGGACGAGCAGGTCGCCATCGCATACCGCAGAGAGCGGATGAATCTGATCTCAATGGAGACTTTCTGGCTGTCCGAAACACCGGAAGTGCCCGGCTCGCGGTACCCGGATCAGAGTATCTGTCCCAGAACCTGCACGGAAGCCCTCTTCGAGGATCTGAAACATAACACCGTTTTCCGGCTCGTAAACACTCACCTCGACCACGTCGGCGTTCAGTCGCGCGCGCTCAGTTTCCGGCAGATTCTCGAAAAGCTGGAGAGGGAAACATTTTTCCCACAGGCGCCCGTCATTATCACCGGGGATTTCAATGCACCGCCTGAGAGCGAAGAAATGCAGGTGATCCTTGATTATCCCGGATACTGCAACGCGACGGAAAATATCGGGATCACCTTCCACGATTTTGGAAAGGAAGAGAACGCAGAATTTATCGATCATGTGTTCCTCAAAGGCTGTACCTGCACCCGCGCTGTCAGGTGGATGGACCGTGAAGGAAATGTCTGGCTGTCCGATCACTATCCGGTCGAAGTAGGCATCACATTTCCGTAATCCCTCCGGGGCCGGCATATCCGCCGGCCCCGGAAAAGCGTCACTCTGTGCCGCCGCCCGGCACTTCCCCATGTTCTGTTTGAAAATACGCGTCGATACTTTTCTTAATCTCCGGCGCTTTCGCGCTTTTCAGCAGATATCCCTGCGGCTTAAGGGGAAGCACCCTGCTTATTCCATCCCTGTCAACCCTCCCCGTCAGAAAGATCACCGGAATATCCTCAAATGCTTTCTCGGAGCGTATCATCTGAAGAACCTGCGCTCCGTCGCAGACCGGCATATTATAATCAAGCAGCACGAGATCCGGCTGCTCGAGCGTCATGCACCTGATCGCAGAGATCCCCGAACCGGCCAGCGTCACCTGATAGTCCTGCTGCAGCAGTCCCTTCATCGCCTGCCGGATCAGATCGGAATCATCGACCACGAGCAGTTTCTTTTTCCCACTGCCATGTTGTTTCTTTTCATTTTCCTTAAGGTACTCCCGGATCTCCTTCATCTCTTCCTCCGGTCTGATAAACGCGCCCTCACTCTCCTGTTTCTGCGGCGTCATGGCACAGTAGGCAAAATATCCCGCACCCGTGTCATACAGCAGGCTGTACTGTGGAAGCCGGCTCTCAAATGTCCGCTCAAACTGTTCATACGTCAGCAGATTTTCTCCCGTCAGTATGTACTTCACAGTGTGCGGAAAGCGCTTCCTTATGCGCTCTGCAAAATGCCTTGCCGTATACCTGGCGGCGTTCATCATCATATCGTTGAGGGTGTCGGACTGATCCCCGAGCATTTTTCCGATTGTGTCAACCAGAAGCTTTTCCTCAAAAACAAGAATCACTTCGCGCTGCCTCCCGCCTCCGGCATCATAGGTCAGGCGGTAGTAAATTCCGTTCCCGAACTTCTCCCCGCCGTAGCACCCGCAGATCAGCTGTGCCCTGAGCTGAAACATATCGTCCAGAAGGCGCACAATGATCCTGCTGACGGCATCCTGCTCCTCCTCCGGCTGCAGATTTGCCCATTTTCCGGTGCCGTTTTCCACAATCGCGTGGTCCTCGGTCAGCGTGTGCCCGATCAGCCATCCGGCGCATACCCCCAGAAAATGCCGGACAGCCTCTTTCGAATACTCCGACCGCTCGAGCTCCCGTTCAAGCGCCGGAAGCGTCCGGAGACGAAAATCCTCGTGAAGACGCATATGCGTCTCCAGTTCCTGGTAGGAAATGGATTCCATATACGCTTCCTCCTCCTCAAAATGCCGGATCGCATGTTCCTTAAAATATTTGATTCCCTCATGACATCCCCACAGACTTTTATGCTCCTCCTCACTGAATGTAAACAGTCTGTTCATAATCCGGAACAGCTTCCTGTGCTCTCTGTCAATCTGTTCCACTCCTATATTAAACCTGTCTTCCCACACAAGCCGGTTTGCCATATTATTCCTCCTTGTTATACAAAATATGCATTTCCCATAATACTTATTATATTATTTTCTGTGTTCCGCGTTACAGATCCGGAATATAATATGGTTTCCCGCATAACAAAACCGGCAGAACATAGCGCTGCTTACCATGTTCTGCCGGTATATCAGGACTTCAGATGAAAACGGCTGACCAGTCTGTGCAGACGTCCGGACTGATCGGACAGCTCTGCGCTGGTTACCGCACTGCTCTGTGCGAAAGATGAATTGGCCGAAACCACACTGCTGATGGAATCCACATGCTCCGCAAGCTGTTTCAGCACCGTCTTCTGATTCTGCGACGCGCTGCTGATCTTGCTCACGGAACTTAAAATCTCTTCCGAACCATGCACCACAGCCACGAGAGATTTCGCCGTATTGTCAGCAATTTCCATACCATTTTCCACTGCCTTTCTCGAGCTGTCAATCAGTCCCGCCGTCTGATTCACTGCCTCCGCACTCTTCGCCGCCAGTTCACGGATCTCATCCGCCACTACCGCGAATCCCTTTCCTGCCATTCCCGCCCTCGCTGCTTCAATGGAAGCGTTCAGCGAGAGCAGATTCGTCTGCCCGGCAATATCCTCGATCGTCCTGACTATTTTTTCGATCTCTCCGGAAGAACGACTAATGTCTGACATCGCGTGAATCAGCAGTTCCATCTGCTGATTACTTTCCTCAATATACCTGCCTACCTCGCAGACAGTATCGTTGGCGGTCTGTGCGTCCTTCGCATTCTCCGCCACATCCTTCGACAGACTTTCGATCGAATCAGCCAGCTGGTCAATCGCCGCCGCCTGCTCCGTCACGCCTTCCGAGAGAGACTGCGCGCCGGACGACACACTATCCGAGCCGGCGGACACTTCATCCGCCGAGAGGACAATCTGATGCAGCGTGTCATTTAAAGACTGCGAAATCTTCTCAATCGACAGCTGAATCGGAATAAAATCCCCGATGTAATTCTGTGTGATGGCGACATCCATATTGTTCTCCGCCATCTGCGAAAGCTGTCCGGAAATATCCGCCACATAATTGCTCATTGTGGCGCTGATATGATTGAACGCCCTGGAAAGGCTCCCCAGCTCATCATCAGAACTGATATCAATATGAATATCCAGGTTCCCCGCCTCCAGTTTCGCAGCTCCATCTGTAATGTATCTGATTGGTTCAAGGGACTTTGTGATGATCCGGTTCACCGCAGTCAGCAGCACAATGCCTAACAGTACCACCATAAACGTCAGTTTTCCGGCCCCCTCTATTATCGCCCAGTAAAATTCAAGACTGTCGACCGTCATATGTAATGTCCACTTTGTCTTTCCGCATATCTCCAGCGGAACAGCCACAGAAATCCCGCTCTTTCCCGTTCCGGCATTTTTACACCTGCGGATAACGACGCGCCTGCCGTCCCCCTCATCGCCGGAATGAATCCGGTCCGCCGCTTCCGTCATCGTGTCATACCCGGCGCCGGAAGCTTTCTGCCCCACTTTTGTTCCGTCCGCGGAATCCACAAGAACCGTCCCGTCCTCCGCAAGCGCCACCAGATGGGTTGATTTGTAATCCGTACTGATCAGCAATGCCTCCTGCATATCGTCCAGTCCCACATCAACGCCGCATACCCCGAAAAAATCTCCCTGTGCGTCCAGAACAGGCGCTATGATACTGATCATCATAATATTGTTTCCCATCAGTTCATACACATAGGGATCCATGATATACGGCTCGCCGGTTTCCCTGATCTGCACATAGTATTCCTTTTCAAAATTGTCAAACGCATCCTCGTGTTTTTCAAAAACATATCCCGTCTTATTTTCATCCGGATATACGACAGATTCATAAGCAATATCCCGCTTATGCACGCTGTA
>OFHM01002161.1_pt1 | contig 11508 bp, 13 predicted proteins | sample 1521311 | NCBI WGS metagenome assembly OFHM01 (sample SAMEA3504083, study PRJEB24116) | mouse gut metagenome | biome: mouse gut; feature: mouse-associated habitat; material: faeces | place: Denmark | collected 2011 | reverse complement strand
TTTATCATACAGGTTTGCTCCTGTTTTGTATAGGTACGCACTATCCACCGTTTACGGTGAAAAGGGAAGTATATGCAGCGGTTCAATAGTGGATTGATGCCAATATCTGATAGAGAAAGTTAAGGCTATAGGCTTGATGCTTATAGCCTTTTTTGTTGCTGTGATTATAAGCTATATAAGTGATTTTAGGGGCAAATAGGGTTTTAAATTGTGTTGGTGTATATTTTGGCTACGGTTTAAAAGTGGCTGAATGGGCCTGATTTTGTGCTTTTAAAGGCATATGATGAATGCAGCAGGCATATACATACCCCGGTATATTTACATAATTTTTTTATCGCTTCATCGTATAAAAGCGCCCAGCTGTTCTACTCACCTGCCAGGGTAATTTTTCAGCTCTCCGAACTATGCCTATATAGGGAGGGGTATATAATACATTCTGAAAAAATAAATCCCTATATACGGTATGCCTATAAAAATTAGCCTACATTCATATGCTCCACTATTGTTTGATTGCTCCTAATCCTTTAGTATATAAATGATTTCAGGGCAAATTTGAGGTTTATATGGCATGACCTACAGTTTATCGGCTGACAGGCTAATGTCAAAATTTGACGTATTTTTATTAGATAATCACTTAAACAGCAACATATTTTTTCCTTAGATAATCTACTTCATACAAGACAAATTTATCATCGTTTTATCCAAACAAATAGCATAACATAGCTTTTGCATTTTAATAGTTATTTCATTGAATATATTTATTCACTATATATTTTGCTATATTGTCATAATCAGTATAAATAAACTTCAAATTAATACCAAGTAAATCCAAATCCATCAATATTTCATTTTGGTTTTTTACCTTAACTACATAATCCGGTACTATCGTCTGTATTATTCTATTTTTATCTTCATCAATATATAAATCCGGCATTTTATCATCGTAATACATCTGATATATGAATAAGGACGATTGATTACTTACACGAGACAAAATGTTAGGCGGACAATAACTAAAATAAAAAGGAAGTTTTATCTCTTTCATCTCTTTTTTTAAAAATGAAAAATCATAAAGCTCAGAAAGTACAACTTTTATTACTACTATAATCAATAAAACAATATCAAAATATACATATTGAGTAAAATCACTTAAATCTTTAACTATCCATTCATAATTTTCTATAATGTCCTTTTGTAAAATACAATCTGTCACATTTCTTTCATCACAATTAACATTAATTATTTCATGAAGTATAGATATACAATTTTTTTCAAAAAACTCGTCATTTTTTAATTCATCACTAATTTTAAATACATCATTATATTTTTCTCTTGTGTCTTTATTATATTTTAGTTTATTAATAAAAGAAACTAGAAATTGTGTTATTTCGGATTTGTGTGTATCTATATATTTATATAATTGAACTATAACAGATTTTGAACTAGGATCTTGATCTAATAACATCTGTAAGATATTATAATTAATTAAATTCTCATTTATATTTATTAATTTCTTTTTATCAATAAAATAAACAAATCCTTCTTTGTTGTTTTTTTTATTTCCATAACAAGCAAAAAACAAAGAAACTAATGGAGATTCTGAAAAATCCACTAAATTTGTTGGTATACCATGATGTTGTGAAAAAGCAATAAAATTATCCTTTTGCATATCAGTTATATTATTACCAATAATATTATAAAACTGGTAAATTTGTTCAGAAAAGTTTAATGCCTTTGAATATCTAAATGCAGATGCTGTTATACTTTTAAACTTACAATTCTCTCCTCTTGATATAAATTTTTTCAAATTATTATCATTTAAACATTCAATATATTCACTTAAACTTCCAATTTCTATAATATTATTATTTACCTTTGTCATATACATTCCCCTAGCTTGCTCTAACAGAATAATAATTTTTCTTTACCGTATTACTCCTCAATATCAACAGCAATCAAACTATAAACTTATATAGTCAAACGTACTATAATATTTTAATAATACCATATATCTAATGACATTTCCATACTTTTACAAAAAACTGTAAAAAATGGGCATACCAGATAAGTCTCCCTATCCAATATGCCCAACATTAAAACGGCTTCACTTCAACTGTCAATAGTTTCTTATAAATATGCTCCGGAATCTTTCCCCTGTACTTTGCCGCCACAATCAATATATCAGCCTGTTTCATCATCTTATATTCCGCAAATGCTTCTTCCGCAGTATCCCACTCTGACAGTGAGATTGCCTTTTCAGTGCCAAAAAACGTAATCCTGCCAAAATATTTCTTTTTCCTCGCGCCATATACCACGCCAAGGGGCAATATATTATCAGAGCTTTCCCCTTCATAGTAATGCTTTTTGCAGTTAGCAAGGAATGCATTCAATCCCTGCGGCAATATGCAGCAAAAATCAGGATGATACATATCAGATCCATTGCCAAATAAATCCTTGTCTACCTGCATGGACTCATCCCCGCATCCATAATAATTCCCAAGGTACCATCTTACAAAGGATTTTGGGTTGTCCAGCCATTCCTGGCATATGGAGGTTGCATTGTAGCACTTATGTATGCACTTTGTTGCTTCTGTAGCCCTGCACCTTGCGAGGATGCCATTATATACTGCATAGGCATGCTGACTTGCCCTGTTCTCATACTCTATATATTCCTGGACAACATTTAATTCCTGCCATGTAACCCTGCCCGCCTTCAATTCCTTATAATCCTGTTCTGTCACATACAGCAGGTTTTTGTACCAATTGTTGGATTCATCGCCGTCTTTATGCCAAATTTTATTCCTGCCTTTATATGGAACTAAAAATGTCTCTGCTACCAGCCCCTCCGGCGATGTCTCCCTTCTGTACCTTTCCTCTACTGTCTTTGTCTTCCCTGTCAGCTTCCGTTTAAATTTTACCGGAATCTCGCGCCGTTTTACCTCAAATACTGTATAATGGCACTTCCCCTGTTTATGCTCATAAAAAGATTCCTTATCCCTGTGGTTCAGGTTATTAACACACCTCCCATAGTTGCTAATCCAATAATTCTCTGTCCCCTTTACCCGCACGAATACTTCAAATGCGTTCTTTATTTTATATTTTATCGGATACCCTACCGGCTTGCATATATCCTTCGGGATCTCCTGTAATTCCCCATTCTCATCTAATATAAATTGTATTTTAGGCTTTTTAATTTCTTCAGCAGTTTCTGTATTCATTTTTTCAGATACTTCCTTTCGATGTGATAATAGACGGCATTCGCAAAACAGAACACCAAAATAGGAAGCCTTAGACTGGCTCCCTGATATAAATCAATATTCAGTTGTAAGTTCTCCCCAAAATTGGAAAAATCTCAATTCTGGGAAATCGTGATAAAGCAACTCCCAGTCGGGACACGCTGATTTTCCTCCACTTGTAGGGGACAGAATATCCCCTGCCAGATTTGACCGCCATGGACTAATCTGTATTTTTACGATTGTACCACGGTGGTACAACCTTTTTCTCAATTCTGCGAGAAACCTGTCTCTTTATAGGCGTTTGGTTTAAACCAATTGCTGTCAGTTTAAGGTTTTTCAGAGAGTCCATTTTGACCTTTCTGAAAATATCAAGCCTTTATAGGCTAATCGTTGAAAATTCAGTCGATACTACCATCTGTCTTATATAAATATTTTGCTTTCCAAAACGAGAAGCGAACCTTTTAAAACGTTTACTTATAAGATTTCAACTATGTAAACTGCGCAATTTCAGATCTCGATAATTAGTACAGCGCAATTTTGCGTTCTATCTGATAGTAATATTGTTACCATCAGCCAGTACAGCTGGATTTACAACTCTATTGTAATTAACGGAAGTGGGATTTATAACACTTCTATTTCATAAAAAGCTCAATAACGAATCGTTATCCACCTTTAAATCGTCCAAAATGAGTGATTAGAAATCTTTCCTCAGCTTGTGGGGGACTAAGTTAAACTTAGCCCGTTTACTTCTGGACAAATATGTCTAACTGTGACAACAACCGTACCCACAAGTACACTGGCATAACCTCCGTACCTATAAGTACACACCAGTTACCCGTGGGGAACCACCGTCCCGCAGAACTATAGTATACGGCATAATACCGCACACCTAAAATTTCATGCTGGTAGCAGTCGTTGTGTTACAGCATCACAGCCATGCCCCTAAAAACAACGTTTTCCACAGCGGACAACGCTTCCTTTACAGTATCGGTTTGAACCGAAATCGCCCGATTTTTCTCGAATACCAAAATGGTAGGCGGGATCAGATTTTACCATGGGAAGACCGATAAACTGACATCTGAAATAATATTTCGTTCAAGATGCCAAATTGGCACTCTGGTATCTGAATTTCTACGGTAGCTGATAGCTACCCTGGATTTGCTCGCTTTTAAGGGCGTATCACATCCCATGCCACCTGCACAATGATAATATTTTCCTTGATTCTTCCAATCGGACTAATCGGCAAAATAACCGTATTTTTCAAAGAATACGCTTATACTGGATACCTTTGCCCTGAAATAATGCAGCCCTTAAAATGTCCATGATGGACACACTGCCCTTTCCCTTTAAGGGATGTCGTGAAATGCGACACCCAATGGGATAAGTGCAGAATTACACTTGGCAATCTGATAGTTGGCACTTCCCAACTATATACATTGTTGGGTAGCGATTTACTACCCCACGCCTTATATCCAAAAGATATCGGTGAATTATCTACCCCTTTACCTATGAAAATTTGCTCCGTCAATTCTGCCGAAGCTGTACTTTTTGGTACATGTTGGGGATAGCGAAAGCATTTGCATTGCTTTTTAAGTAGCCACCAGATAATCTACCGCCTTCTTTATCCTTGCCATTTCATTGCTATATATCCTATATGCCACATTCTTTGCCGATTCAATAGAGCCATACTTTTCAGGATCCAGCCTCCTGATACTTCCTTTGCCAAAAGAATATAGAAGATATTTGTTTTCTTCTGGCTCATGGTTGATACGGAATTCTATCCTAATCCAACCGCATAAATTTATTTCATAATGGCTACATACAACTGTACCATCTGATATGACATCTTTCCATTCCAAATCTTTAAACTGCATATACATACTCCTTATTTTTAATCACTGTTTTTACTGTAAGCGGATTCCAAAAACATTCGCCCAATTTATACTTTAATATAATTATGTACAGGAACTCTCCAACAATGAATTTTTCACGGCCAGTTTTTCGGCCATGAGGCAGCAGCCGTCAAATCACGATACGCCGTTTTTCAGCGGACACCATTCCGGGCATCCATCAGGCAAACTCTCCGCACCCAACTTTCCCATATCATCAGCCCTGCCCTCATGGTCACAGTAATAAACCTTCCTGCCATAATCATACCCTTTCAAAAACATGCACCCACTACACTGCCGCATAACTTTATCCCTGCATTCCATCTGTATCCATCTCCTTCCTCATTTCCATAACCCATGCCGCCAGTTCATCACTGGGGCGGAAAAATACGCGCATGTGTTCCGGGACAATGCACGGCTCCCCCGTATGCGGGTTCCTTGCTTTTTTCTCTTTTACAGGCCTCATTTCAAAGCTCCCAAACCCTGTCAGCATTATCCTCTCACCATCAACCAGGAAATCCCTCACTGTCTCCATAAACAGCTCCGTTGCCTGTAGCGCCGCTTTCTTTGTAATATCCCCGTTCTCCGCCATTCTGTCAGAAAATTCTTTCTTGCATATTGCCATAGTAATATTTCCTCCTTTATTGAATTAATTGGTATTCGTTTTTTAGTTTTTTACTGATATTCCCCTGCTTTTCAGGTATGCAACCGCCATTTCCAATAGACTTCCATTATTGATTGTGTTGTCTACGGTATCCTGCCATACATGGGGTTCATGGCTGACCTCCAATCCACCGTGCTGCCCCTCATTGGCCCACTTTGCCACCTGGTACCCCGTAGCATTCACATAATTATCCATGGATTCATAATCTATGTATACACTTGCTTTTACACCGCCTTTAAAAGGCTTCGCTTCTGTCTTCACTGCCGAATACAGGAAATCTTTCGTTCTCTGGTAGCTATCAGGAGTCCAGCCGATATAATAGTCGTCAAGGAAATAGTTCAGCGTTTCATAAACCCTCCCTGCCATTTCGTTAACCATTTTTGTGAGTACTGGCTGCAGTGCTTTTTGCAGCCCGTCCATGTTGTTTACATGTATTGCCATTGTATCTTCCTTCTTTCCGGTGCTTCATACACCATATTTTTTTAATCGATCCATTCCCCGCTTTGGGACGGCTTCATAACAGCAGGTAACGCCGTGATCCTTCTGATGTGCATTTGTGTTCACTCTCCTTCTTATTTTATTGGCTGTAAAACGAAACTGGATTCTGTTTTTACTGGTACAGTGTAGCGATGAAATATGCTTTTTATGCTACATGTACAATCATACCTTTTCTGACGCGCTGTGAGGCTCATACAGACATTTTCTACGTAACCATGTTCTCTCCTCCATCTCATATATTAAGGCACTAAAATAAGCCCACTAACAATCATATTTCTATAACTGCTAATGGACTTATTCAGATGTCCAATATTTATTTATGGGTATTCCTATCGTACCAAACTCTTTTATGTGGTTACTACACAACTACACAATCACTACACAAATTTGCCATTAAACTACATGGATTAGTATAGAGATATATACTACTTTGAACATGCCCAAACATTGATTGTATAAGGCTTTATAGCGATTTATGGAGATATATCAAAATATATGAAAAAGGCTAACAAACTACGATTCCTAATTTCATCTTTATCTATATCCTCCTTACAAACCTTGATTTTATGCGTTTTCTGAAACATCCTGCTTTTTGCCGCACCATTTCCGCACCAATTTAGAATTGAAACATGGTGTTATATATGGCATTTCATATGGCACGATTCAATTCAAATTGACAGACGGCCTGCGCCAGCGAGTCATCAGTGACATGCAAATAACGATCCATAGTGGTCTTGATGCTCGCATGTCCAAGAAGCTGCAGCAGCACTTTGGGCTGTACCCCTGCTTCGATTGCGCGGGTAGCATGTGTATGCCGAAGAGCATGCATACAAAACCTCCCAATGCCTGCCTCATCACACAGCTTATACAGATGCGTATCATAGGAACTGTTTTTTGCAGTCTCCCCGGTGCGGTAATTTATGAAGACCAAATCCCTCATGACCAGACATTTTGTCCCCCCTGTCCGCCGATCCATATATTCCAAGACATTTGATAGGCTTTCCGCTTCCTTTCGGGAACTGCACTCCTCGTAGCAGTCCTTCAGAATCTGGTATGCTTTATCCGTCAACGGGATGGTGCGGTAACTGTGCTCAGTCTTAGGAGGCCCTGCCCTCCAAATATGGGTCTGGTGCCTGTATTCCAACGTCTTGCTGACTGTCAGGGTATGCTTCTTCCAGTCAATGGAATCCCATGTAAGCCCAATCATTTCCGATATCCGAAGACCTGTTTCCAGCAATAATGCATACTGGCGGTAATTGTGTGAGCGCCCAGCGGCCTTGATGAATCTGTTCTGCTCGTCCACTGTAAGAAAATGGATATCGCTGACGGCGCGGACAGGCTTCGTATATCTTACACCATCCATTGGATGCTTTGGAATGATATCATTGCTTACTGCTGCCCGAAACATGGTCCCCATTGTAATAAAGGTTTGTCTGATAGTGGAACCGGCATATTCCGCTTCCATACTACTTTGCAATGCATCGGCTTCACCTCAGACATCAGCATACATCCAATAACAGGCTGAATATTCTGGATGTACCGCTCCTTGTAATTGCGCCTGGTGTTGGGTGCGAGACCACAGACGAGGTTCTCCATCCAGTATTCAAACCAATCATCCGCCGTGGAATCCTTTGGCAGTACTGCTGTACCATACCCGCTATGCTTGTCTTCGTACTGCGAATCTGCGAGCCAGTTTCTTGCTTCCGGCAACGTATCGAAATGCTTCTCACGGCGGCTACCGTCTTTGGCACAATAACGCGCCGAATACTTTCCATCCTTTCTCTGGCAGATTCCCTTTCCACATTCTCTGCCCTTTAAGTTTTTGCCCATATAGGAACTCCTTTCCTTAAAGAAAAAGAGCCCGGCACAGATACACATTATATCACGGCGAGCCCTGTTTCTTCAATAAAATTTTGAAATATTTAATGATTTTGAATCCTCATTAATGGTAGGACTTTTTGAGAAACTTATATAGCTACTTTGTAATCCCTTCATCGTTCTTTCACGTTCCACATAAAACCTTATTATCTTCTGCTCATCATAACATCAGCTAACTCGTCTGCAGATTTTGTACTTTTTAATGCTTTAATATCGTCTCTTTGTGTCCCATTCTTCCCTATGGCTGCTAACCTCTCATGTCTAACAGGATCATCCTCTTGTTAGAGGGTTCTAAATTCCTTCGTCCAGCCTGCCCATAGCGGGGTGCCGTCTCTGCTCCTTTTCAGGGTCATGCCCTATAATTTATGCTCTAACGGCTTCGCTCTGCTTTGTCACTGCCTAGAGAGCACTCCTGTAATCCAGCACCAATCGAACCCCTGGCGGACGTTATCTGTTACAGTTTGTGCTTTGTTCACTTGTTACTACACTGCTTTCGGTCTAATGATGTCTTTCCTGAACCGTTCTTCATCAAACTCACAGCCTGTCTGTAATACTACATAAAATATCCTGATCGCCTTACAGGCTGCCGCTATCTTTGCCTGCATCCCTCCAAGCGGGTTCCTCCCCCTGTTCCGGTAATAAAGGAACACATCCTGAAATGCCGGATTCCAGTTGATCAGTGCCCTTGCGGATTCGTACATTGTCCTCCGCAGTCTCCTCCTGCCCCTCTTGCTGATCCGCGGCTGCCCTTTCTTCTTGCCCGAGCTTTTCTTTACTATCTCAAGCCCCGCAAGTCTCTGTATCTGCTTCGGGTCGGTGAAACGTCCGATATCACCCACCTCCGCGACAAAGCCGATCACGGTACTCAGCCCTACTCCTTTGATGGCGAGCAGTTTCTCCACGTTTGGTACTTTCTTTACTTTTTCTTCCAGATATTCATCTAGTCTCTTAAGCTGTTCCTCTTTCAAAATATAGTCATTCACAAGAACCCATATCTCAAACCTTGCCGCCTCTCCCCCTTCCAGTCCCACGCTGTTCTGCGCGGCCTCCACCAAGACTTGCGCACGCTTTATTCCCGCCGCGCGTACCTTTCCATTTCGCCAAATCTGGTTAATTCCTCCTGCACCCAGTTTTAAGATGTCCTGAGGCAGCGGTGCTTCTTTCAGCAGCATCAGACCGCTGGCTGAATTCCAATCTGCGTAACACTCAAAATACTCCGGGAAGAACTTCTGGAGCCATCCCTGTATCTGGTTGGAAAGCCTCACATGCTGTTTCATGATCTGATCCCGGCATACGGATGCCTCCCTAATTTCGGCATACACTCCATCCGGAAGATAGGATGTGGAATACCTCCCATCTTTCACAAGCAGCGCGATTGTCTTCGGGTCTTTCAGGTCACTCTTTTCCGGGCTGTTGTCATCCAGTTCCATGCTCCTGTTGACAGAACTGGTATAAGAGCAAAAAGGTGAAGCGATACCAGTCCCGGAAATATACGTCATTTACACCGGGGACAGGAAGACCAGGCCGTCAGAAGTTTCCCTTGTGCAGGAGTTCTTTAAGGGAAAAGAAAGCTGCATTGATGTGAAAGTAAAGATGATATACGATGGTAAAGAGGGTGACATCATCAACCAGTATGTCATATTTACAAAGGTGTGTAACGAGCAGATAGTGCTTCATGGCAGGACACAGAAGGCTGTCCTGGAGGCAATCCGCATCTGTAAGGACAGGAATGTGCTGCGGGAGTATCTGAGTAGTAGAGAGAAGGAGGTAGTTGATATCATGATGTTATTGTATGATGAAGAAGAGATAATGAAGTCTTATATGGAGAGTGAAAGGTATGAAGCTTCGCAGGAAGCAAGGCAAGACGAAAAAATTGAAATAGTTAAACGTATGTTGGAAGATGGGACATTACCTATAGACAAGATAGCTCAAATAGCTGATCTTCCAATTAACGTAGTATCGCACTTAGCAGAAAGTTTGTAGCCGGTGTAATTGAGGTAGTTGATATCATGATGTTACTGTATGACGAAGAGGAGATAATGAAGTCTTATGTAGAGAGTGAAAGGTACGAAGAAAGGATTGAAACAGCTAAGGAGCATTCCTGTAATTCAGAAATAACGCCAATGGACTAAAAAGAAACCTCGTAGTATGATAGAGGTATCATCTTGGACGGATGAAAAATACCAAATCATACGGAGGTTTCCAACTATGAATGTAACACAGAATGACAGGTTAATGCAAGTAACATCGGACACTTTGATCGTAGGAGTTGATGTCGGCTCACAGACACACTTCTGCAGGGGCTTTGAACTCTCCCGCAGGGTATTTAAGTTTAGCAACACCGGAATGGGCTTCCTCACATTCCTAAGATGGACAGAGGAACTCATGGATAAGACGGGAAATGAAAAAGGTCATAGTTGGCTGCGAGCCTACCGGCTGCTACTGGCTAACCTTCTTTCAATACCATCTATTTAGTAAACATGGATTTCAACTTCACACATGATTTTAATTTGCAGTTGTCTCTATACTATCTGTTTTATGCAAGTCCCCATAATCCAAAAGTCTGGATATATACCACCATCTCAGCGCATACCGCATTACAGTCTTTTCAGGCAGGAATGTTTTTCATCTATTTCAAACCCGTTCTTTCTGTAAAAATTCAATGTGCTTTCTTTATTTGAACCGGTTTCAAGAAAGACTTTATAGCATCTGTGTTCCTTGGCTATTTCTGATGCTTTCTCCAGCAATGCCGATGCATATCCCTTGTTTCTGCAGTCCGCACGTGTCACAACGTTCTCAATGACTGCAAAGGGTCTGATATTATGTGTCAGGCTTTCAATGATTGCCATTTGTACAGAAGAAACAACTTTCCCGTCTTCTTCTATCACCAATAAGTGCATGTTCTCATCCTGCTCAAACTTATCAAGAAGTTGCTCCCATAAATGCATATCCTGCTCTTCTTTGGGCGGGAAATGTGTCAAATATTCAAAATATAAAATCTTTAAATCATTTGCGTCTGTACGTTTTGCTTTCCTGATATACATATTATACCCTTCCTTCCATAGCTTCTTTTAGAATTCTTTTGTACATTTGACCGGCAATAAATTCTATGATAAGTAAACGTTTATGTGCAAAGTAAAATGCTCCCCTTCCATATCCTGGTTAAATCTTAACACTCATATGTTTCCCGGTATCCTGTAATATTTCGCCCTTACTTATGATACGGCTCTCCATATCATACCTAAGTGCGAAAAATCTCGTAATAATATTATGGACAGAAAACCTTTAAAAATTTTCTGCCCTGTGATGCCCTGCTTTTAAATGATATGATACTCCAAATAAA
>OFHM01002160.1_pt1 | contig 11519 bp, 10 predicted proteins | sample 1521311 | NCBI WGS metagenome assembly OFHM01 (sample SAMEA3504083, study PRJEB24116) | mouse gut metagenome | biome: mouse gut; feature: mouse-associated habitat; material: faeces | place: Denmark | collected 2011 | reverse complement strand
CACGAACCCGCCCTACGGGGAGCGGCTCCATGACAAGGAGGAGATGCCGGCCCTGTACCGGACGATTGGGGAGCGGTTCCGGCTGCTGGACACCTGGAGCATGTACCTGATATCCGCTTATGAGAACGCGGAGAAGGACATCGGGCGCAAGGCGGACAAGAACCGCAAAATCTACAATGGGATGATGAAGGCCTACTATTATCAGTTCCTGGGACCGAAGCCGCCCAAGTCCAGAGGATAAGGGACTTCTGGATAAGCATGGAGCGGGTTCGCGCGGAAGATGGGATGAATCGGAATCTTTGGAGGAAAGCGGAATCTGCGGGTTGGGGTGCAAGGTCGGAACGGAAATGATATATAGGTGACAGATAAGAGATTGGCCTGTTTTGCCGGGGCCAACGGAAAAGAGGAAAAATGGAGCGAGTGATTTTTGCCACGGGCAATGAGGGCAAGATGCGGGAAATCCGTGCCATCCTGGCAGATACATATCCGGAGATTCTGTCCATGAAGGAAGCCGGAATCGAGACGGACACAGTGGAAGACGGGAAGACCTACGAGGAGAATGCCCTGATCAAAGCCAGGGCGGTGGCTGCGGCAGCGGGAGAGCTGGTGCTGGCGGACGATTCGGGACTGGAAATCGACTATCTGGGGAAGGAACCGGGAGTCTATTCTGCCAGGTATCTGGGGGAGGACACCCCTTACAGCATCAAGAACGCGGAGCTGATCCGCCGCCTGGAGGGCGTGCCGGAGGCGTTCTCGGAATTCACGGTGAGCCTGCAGGCGGATGGCCGGGAGCTGGCCTCGTTCCGATGCGCCTACGGCGATGCCATCGACGGGAGCCTGATTCCCCAGGTGCCCGAAAAGGAGGGATATTACGGCACATGGCCTGATTTTGACTGGGATTTCGTCACCGGGAACCAGGTGCTGGAGGCACGGTACGAGAGATGGGTCACTTCCCTGGCCAGCGAGGAAAAGGATGCGGAGGGCAGGCCGCTGGTGCTGGTGCAGGGAGAGTTCCTGCCGGAGAGCAGGCTGAAGCTGGAGCAGGGGCCGGAGGGCGGCACGAGGCTCTCCGTGTGGCTGGACGGCCGGGAGCCTGACAGCGTCTACGAATCCGGGCTTCTGGTGCGGGCGCTCTGTGAGGATGCGGAGCATACTACAGTGGAGCTTTGGACAGGGAACGGCTACCAGGCGGTTGAGAGCAGCACGGTGGGAAGCTACCTGGAATTCCCCATGGAGGGAGGACCCGCCCTGGAAGGAGAATCCTCCTCGAATGCCGAGAGGGCTTTCCGTCTGACTGCTGCGGAGAAGGACAACGGAAAGCTTGTGGCAATCGCCTGCGCCGGAGGATGCGCGGCAGCCGCAGCGCTGTTGATTCTGCTGATTGGAAAAGCCAGGAAGCGCCGCGGGAAGCCTGGGAGAAAGGGGATGGAACAGCAGGAGAAATCCGTGAGGAAGCGGAAAAAGCGCCGGCAAAAGCCTGCGGGAAAGAGGAGGCGGCAGACAGGCGAAGAAGCGGTTGAAGAGGAGGGCGATGACAAGGACAATATATGAAAATCCTCAAAAGAGCAGTTTCCATTTTCCGGAATTTACTGTATAATGGATCTTAGACAATAGAATCCTGCATTTGGATTCTATTGTAGAATTTGGTTAATAGAATCCTATTGAACTTAACTGGAGGACCATCTTCGTGAGGAAAAAGAACACCCTGCTCCAACTGTTCCTGAATATGCTCTATATCAGCGCGTTCACCTTCGGAGGCGGCTTCGTCATCATCACCCTGATGAAGCGGAAATTCTGCGACGAGCTGGGGTGGCTCGAGGAGAAGGAGATGCTGGACATCACGGCGCTGGCCCAGTCCTCGCCGGGGGCCATCGCGGTGAACGCTGCCATCCTGGTGGGCTGGAAGCTGGCCGGGGCAGCGGGCATGGCCGTGGCCGTGACGGGGACCATTATCCCGCCCATCGCCATCCTGTCGGCCATTTCCTATATCTACGAGGCCTTTGCCTCCAACGTATACGTGGGCTACGTGCTGAAAGGGATGCAGGCCGGAGTGGTGGCCGTGCTCTTCGATGTGGTGTACACCATGGGGGCCGGGGTGGTGAAGGCCAAGTCCTGGCTGAACTATGGCCTGATGGCAGCGGCATTCCTGGCCACGGCAGTGTGGAAGATAAATGTGGTATACATCATCCTGGCAGCGGTGGCCGTGGGCATCCTGTCCCGGGGATATGCGAAGTGGAGAGAAGGAAAGCCCTGAGCCGGTGCAGGGCAAGGGGCGCGGAACGGAAGCCGTGCCCCTTGGCACGCCGTGAGGCGGCTGCCGGGGTGAAAAGCGTTCTGCATCGGTCCTGCCGTATGTGCCGCTGCAGACGGCAGGACGGGAAGTCTGGAAAGGAGAGTCATGGGGATTTATTTAGAGCTGTTCTGGAGCTTCATCCAGGTAGGGATGTTCAGCATCGGCGGAGGCTACGCGGTCCTGCCTCTGATACAGAGCCAGGTGGTGGAGCGCCACGGCTGGCTCACCGCTGGCGAGTTCAATGACCTGATTACCATAGCCGAGATGACGCCGGGGCCCATGGCCGTGAATTCCGCCACTTTCGTTGGGATACGGATCGCTGGGATTCCGGGGGCGCTGGTGGCCACCTTCGGGTGCATCCTGCCCTCCCTGATTCTTGTGTCGATTCTGGCAAAGCTGTACTTCAAATACCAGAACCTGGATGCCATCCAGAATATCTTAGGCCGCCTTCGGCCTGTGATTATCGCGCTGATTGCAGCCGCGGCCCTGTCCATTTTGAAGACGGTAGTGGCATCGGAGGGCGGTCTGTCCGTGAACGGCATCAACCTGTCCGGAATCCTTCTGGCCGCTGGGGCGTTCTTTGTGCTGCGCAGGACGAAGAAGAGCCCGATCCTGATCATGGTGGCCTGCGGCGGCGTGAACCTGCTCCTGAATCTCCTGATATAGATGGAAATCCCTTACAGATGTCTCATTGCTTTGCGGAGATGGCTGGACAATGACCAGGGATGTGTCAGCGCTGGGATTCGTGCTGTGGCAGGAAATTTAGAAATCTGAGAAAATAAGGGAAAGCGCTTGCCGGGGGTAGGCGTTTTTCTGTCTGTTTTGTCAAAAAGATTTTGCCGAAAAACAAAAATGATTTGCAAAGTGCCTCATCCTGTGTTATGCTAAATACAGAGCAGATTTTCTTTCGGTAAAAGTTCTGAATGCAGTTTCGGCTATTCTTGTAAATCGGAAAATTCCTGCTGAACTATCCAAAATACAACGAAAGCGGGAGGTTCCGTTCCTCCCGGAAAGTGAAGAAGGGAGACGACAGGATGGCAGAAAAGGACATTCTGGAAAAAGTACTGATGGCACACAGCGACGTGTTCGCGGACTGTGGGAACGCGCTTGTCTATAGCGGGCGGAAGCGGCTGAAGGCGGAGGATGTCTTCCCGGCGCCCACGGAAAGCTTTTACCGCAGAAAGGGAAAGGTGCACAGCCAGTTCGAGGACGTGAGCGCCTATCTGATAAAAAACGGCGAAATAAAGCTGCAGTTCCTCATAGGCAATGAGACGGCCCTGGAGGGAAGGCAGGTCCTGCGGAAGGCCTCTTATCAGGGCGGCGCTTACCGGGCCCAATTGGAGTCCGGCAGGCCGGTATACCCGGTAATCGGCATAGTGATAGACTGGACGCGGAAAGGGGAACGGATTCCCCGGAGTCTCCATGAGCTCCTCCGGCGGGAAGGAGTGGCCGAAGAAGACCTGGAGCTCGTAGATGACGTGAAGCTGGAGGTCTACCATATGAACAACCTGTCCCCGGAAATCAGGGCGCGGTTCACCAGCGACATGGGGTTCGTGGCGGATTACCTGAATGAAGGGAGTTTCGAGAACCGCAAGGATCAGAAAATCGTCCATATAGAAGCATTATGCGAAATGATGGAGGCGCTTACCGGGGACACGCGCTTCACTGACCAGGTGGACGAATTATTGAGAAAGCAGGAAGAAGGAAAGGAGATTACCATGTGCGAGTATATTGATTTCTTGGAGGCGAGAGGGGAAGCAAGAGGCGAGAAGCGTGGAGAGGCAAGAGGTATCACCATAGGCGAGGAGCGTGGCATCACCATAGGCGAAACCCGCCTGGGGAACCTGATACAGGCGCTCCTAAAGGAAAAGAAGTTCAGCGAAATAGATGCCGTATCCACAAACCGTAAGAGGCGTCACGAATTGTACAAGCAGTATGGGATTTGAGCTCCAACGTGACGGGCAAAAAAGCCCGCCAAATCGTAAGGTCGCCCGCCAAGCCCCGGAAATCCCCCGCTACCACCAGATAATATAGAGCAAGGTCAGCGACAGCCCGATGCAGAAGAGCAGCAATCCGAAAGACAGGCTCCTCTGGATGATATGGTTGGTCTCCCTGAACTGTTCGTTCTTCATGGCCGCCAGGTGCACATAGTCCCTGTGGACAGGATTCTTTCTGCGCCAGGTGCGGTTGCCCAGGCTCTGGAAAGCGTTCAGCGCGACTCCCAGCTTTTCCGTGAACACATTCCCCTCCGGCCGTTCATAGGGAGGTCAATGCCCGTGTGGTTGCGGGCTGTCCCGGTAAAGGGTCTTTCGCAGAAACACCACCAGCCCGTCCACAAGGCTGTCCAGTATCCGGCAGAACACCCCGGCCACGGCAGACAAGGTCTTCAGAATCGCCGGACTGCTCAGAAGCCTGTGAAGCAGCCCGCACAATCCCCCGAGCAGCCAGGGCAGAAAGCGCAGCAGCAGTGGCCTGTACAACAGCTCCTCCAAATCCAGCCATTCCGGCCACGCATTCACATATTCCCCCTCAGCGTTCCGCAACGCCCTGCGGATAAAGAACAGATACACCAGCCCGCCGATTCCAATGGATATCAATCCGCCCTTTAGATTTCCAAAGCTAAAATAATGCACCTGGTGCCCCGTCTCCTCCAGCCGGAAGAAACCCTGCGCCAGCTGCGCCGCCCTGTCCATCAGGCCATGCGGGCACAGGCCCCACACCAGCAGGACGACCGCGCTCCCCGCCAGGGCAAAGGCCGTTGCAGGCTTCATGTAACCTTTCATGCTGTCATATTTCTCTTGCAGCGCAAAATCCCCATTCCTTTCCACGAAGACCGCCATGAACAGCTTCGTCATATAGGCCACAGTCAGCCCCCCGGAGAACAGGAAAATATACTCCACAGCCTTCAGCGCAGCTCCCCCGCCATATTCCACGATGCTCTCGTGCAGCAGAGTCTTGCTGATATAACCGCCAAAAAGCGGAATCCCCCCGATAGCCAGCGCACCGATGAGGAAAATGCACTTCAACAGCGGCTTTTTCCTGCCAAAGCCCCGGATATCGTTCAGGTTCAGGGCATGGGCATTCATGTACACCACCCCGGCGGCCATAAACAGCACCAGCTTTATCAGGGAGTGGTTCACCATGTGCAGGAACGTCCCACGGGTTGCCAATACACGGTATTCCGTCTCTCCTTCTATCCCTGGCAAGCCCAGCATCCCGATTCCCACCAGGATGAATCCAATCTGGGACATAGAGGAACAGGCCAGCGTCCTCTTCAAATCCACAGAGAACACTGCCAGCAGAGCGCCCCCCAGCATGGTGACCACCCCCAGCGCCAGTATCAGCCCGCTCCATTTCCCGTCCCCGGGAAACAGACAGCAGCTCAGAATCAGGATACCGTAAATACCCGTTTTGGTCAGGATGCCGGACAGCAGCGCGGAAGCCGGAGCCGGAGCCACAGGATGGGCCTTTGGCAGCCAGATGTGCAGAGGGAAAGCCCCCGCCTTGGCCCCGAAGCCGAAGAGCATGCAGGCGCCGGCCGCATACAGCAGATTCCTCTCCCCGCAGTTTGCAGCGGCGGCGGGCAGTTCGCTGATCGTCAGCGTCCCCAGCTGATGGTACAGCAGGAAAATGCCCATGAGCATCACAAGCCCTCCTGTCACCGCCACGGCCAGGTAGGTGTCCGCCGCCCGCAGCGCCGGCCCGTTCTCCTCCTGGGCCACCCACACATAGGAAGTGAAAGACATGATTTCAAAAAAGATAAATGTAGTATACAAATCCGCGGACAGGAACACTCCCAGGGTAGCCCCCAAAGTCCACAGCAGAAACAGGTAAAAACGGCTGCGATGGTGCAGATGGGCAAAATATTCCCTGGAGAGAATCGCCGTCATCATCCACATGAACGCCGCCACACAGCCGTAAATAGACCGAAATCCGTCCAGCACGAACCCCAGTCCCAGGCCGCAGATATCCGGAATCTCCAGGACATGGGCAGACTTACTGCTGACGGCAAAATATGACACAGATGTCATAACAATGAATTCCAGCACCACCGAGACGATTACAATGGCATCCCGCAGAATCCCTCCGGTGTGGGGAGCATTTTCTTTCTTTTTTCCGGAAACATGCCCTGCCAGGTACGCCAAGCCCCCCGCTATAAACGGAAAAAATATCAAAAATCCCAACTCTGTCCCTGATTCCATGCTATCCTCCATACTCTGCTTCTGTCATACTTTCACCTGAGAAGTCCCTTATTTTTCCTCCGCAAAACATGACCTTTTCAGATCTGCCTGCAAAAAATGCCTCAGCCGCTACAGGAACTCTATACTTTGCCGCCTTTATGCTGCCCAATTTGGCGGCTTGTAGCAAATCCTGGGAATATAAGGATACCCAAAGTGCAGAAAGAACCCTGCGGGGAATGTACCCTCTTTTTGATTCAAATCCATCAGGCAATTCTATCAATACCGGAACCCCCTCACGCACTCCTCCAGCACCCTCACCACCGGCCCGGAATGCAGCCCGAAGCAGAGAGTCAGCGCCGCCAACACCGCCAGCGGCACCAGCATCTTCCACCCTGGCTCCCGCACATCCTCTACAGTTCTGTAGTCAAAATCCCGCCCGGGGAAAAAAGCCCGCACCACAATGCCAACCATATAAATCGCCGTCAGCAGCGCAGAGACCAGCAAAGCCCCCACCCCCGCATACGCAAGGGGTTCCCCGCTTTCCACCGCCGCCCTGGCCAGGTACCACTTGCTGACGAAGCCGCACAGCCCCGGCACGCCCATCAGCGCCAGGGCCGCCACCGTAAAGCAGCCGAACACCTTCGGCATCTTCCGCCCCAGCCCGTCCAGCTCATAGATGAAATGCCGCCCCGTCTTATGGATCACCGCCCCGGCGCAGAGAAAAGAGCACATCTTCATAAAGGAATGGAACACCAGATGGGCCAGGGCCCCCGTCATCCCCATAGGCGTCATCAGCGCCACCCCGAACAGGATATAGGACAGGTTGCTCACCGTAGACCATGCCAGCCGCCTTTTGAAATGGGTCTCCTTCAACGCCCGGCTGCAGCCGTACACAATGGTGAAGACCACCAGCCCCATCACCACCTGCTGGGCCCAGGTGCCTTTCAGCAGCCCGGTGCCGAAGCTATAGTAGGTCACCCGCATCACCGCAAAGGCCCCGGTGTTCACCACCGCCACCGCGTGGAGCAGGGCGGTCACCGGGGTGGGGGCCACGCTGGCCTTTGGCAGCCAGGAAGAGAATGGCCACATGGCCGTCTTCACGGAGAAGCCGCCGAAGCACAGCACGTAGACTAACAGCAATGTATCCTTTTTCTCCAGGATATTGGCCATGTCCAGCACGCCGCCGGGCACAAAGGAGGAGGTGGTGCCGTAGACCAGCACGAATATCATGCCGATGAACGCAAAGGCCGCGCCCCCCAGCATATAGTACAGATAGCTCCTGCTGGCCAGGGTGGCCTCCCTGGTCCTGGTATGCATCACCAGCGGCAGCGTCACCAGGCTCAGCATCTCGAAGAAGAAGTACATGGTCAGGATATTCTCCGAGAGGGCCACGCCCAGGGTGACGCCGTAGGTGGCCGTGTAGAACAGGAAGAAAGATTCCGCATTCTCCTGCCGCTCCATATACTCAAAGGAGTACAGCTCCGCAAAAGGCCAGAGAAAGGCCACCAGCCCCGCGAACACCGCCCCCGGCCCGTCCAGACGCAGGGTGATGCTCAAATCATGCATAAAACGGAATACCGTAAGCGTCTTATCGGGCGCATGAAATAACATCCACCATACCAGCACAGAGTTGGCGCACACTGCCGTCTCCAGATAAATCCACATAGCCTTTCTGCTCCGAAAGGACAGCAGCGGCAGCAATAAGGCCGTGAACATAGGCAGAATCACCACTATCAACATCATGACTTCCCTCATGGCAACCAAACCCTTTCTCTATCGTCATCGCCGAGATATAGTAAACGACATTTCTTATTAGAAGCTGCCGGAAAATAACCGCTGCAGTTTGTTTCGGAAAAAGCCCGGAAATACAATAAAATCTGCTCCAAACATGCAGCGGTTATTTGTAGACGCTTCCTTATGCCTGAACGCTTGTTGGCTGCCTATAATACCGATGCGGCAATCTCAGAGGCATATTGAATCAGAGCACCGGGGAAAACTCCCGCCAGCACCGCCAGGGCAGCCAGTATCACAAAGGGCAGCAGCATGGCAAAAGCAGGTTCTTTTCTGCAATCAGCTTTCGCAGCCGGGAAAGCTTCTTCTCTGCCATCAGCCCTTATAGCCAAGGGCGGCTCCTCTTTGCCGGATATTTCCCATTCATGGGATGCTTTTGTCCCGCTTGTCTTTGTACCCTTAGTTGGCTCTCCTACCTCATTCGCAGCCACAGCCGCCGCTCCATGATTTCCCGCCCCGGAATCCGCCGCTGCCGCGTCTCCCGGGAAAAATCCCTTCATGGCCACCGGCAGCAGATATCCGGCCGTCAACAGCGCACTAACCAACAGCACGACAGGCCCCAGCCACGCGAATACTCCCATATCCGACTGCAATGCCCCCTGTGCCAGATACCACTTGCTGACGAAGCCCCCCGTAGGCGGAATCCCCACCAGTGCAAGAGAAAGCAGCAGATAACACCACAGCATCTTCGGCATCCGCTTCCCGATCCCCACCAGTTCCTCCACCCTTGTATAATTGAAATAATAGACGAATACCCCCGCTGTCAGGAACAGGCCGCATTTCACCACCGCATGCACCGCCACATGGAGCATGGCCCCGGTAAAGGCATCGGCAGTCAGCAGGGAAAGCCCGAACATGATGTAGGATACCTGGCTTACCGTGGAATAGGCCAGCCTTTTTTTGAAAACCTGCTCCCGGTAGGCCAGCATGGAGCCCATGAACACGGTCAACAGCGCCAGCGTCATCCAGGCCTGCTGCACCCAAGTCCCCCGCAGGAACTCCGCCCCCACGATGTAGAACACCACCCTGACCACAGCCAGCACGCCGGACTTTACGATGATGGCAGAGAGCACCGCGGACGCCGGGGACGGGGCCACGGGATGGGCCGTGGGGAGCCAGGCGTGGAGCGGCACCATGCCGGCCTTGGCCCCGAAGCCCAGGAGCGCGGCGAACACGGCGATCAGCAGGATTCCCTCATGTCCCTGCGCTGCCGCCATGTTCAATGTCCCCCCTGCCGCAAAGGTCAGAGTATCGCTGTAGCGATATAAGATGAAGATGGCGAACAGTCCCCCATACGCTCCGCACAGGGAGTAGAAGAGATATTTCAATGCCGCCATGACGGACTCCCGCTTGCCGCTGTGGAGCACCAGGGGCATGGACGCCAAAGTGGTCAGCTCATAGAACAGGTACAGGGTCACCAGGTTCCCCGCGAAGTCGGAGGCCACCAGTATCCCATATAATATCAGATAAAAGCCGAAATACCGTTTCTCTTTCCCCTCATGACGCATATAGACAAAGGCGGACAGGGCAGACATGAGCCATATGAGACTGACCACCGTCACGAACAGCCTGCCCACGGCGTCAATGCGGAAGTACACGGGGATGGTGTCCAGCAGCGTGAACAGCACAAGCTCCCGCTCCCCCGTCCAGGACAGCGTCAGTGCCAGAATCACGGAAATGCCCAGCACCATGCCCACATAGACGCAGAGCCCTACACGGCTCTCCTCCTGGCCTCCGGCGGTGCGGCTGGCCGTCAGGCCGCTCCCTCCGGTTCCGGAATCTTGTCTGCCCGCCACGGACGCCCCCTCCCGAAAGGACGAAACCAGCAGAGCCGCGCCGCCCACCACAGGCAGTGCTATCGGAATCAGCAACAACGCATCCATCAAAGCTTCCCTCCTAGTTATTAGTTCCGCATCTGCCCCGCCCAGCACCCAGACATGGGCAGAGAATTTCCGGCCGCGAAAGAAACGCGTCCGTAAATCCTCCGGGGTGCCGCGCGGGGCAGACGCTGTTTTCATTTGGCTCTTGATATTTCTTAGCTGGACTTAAGGCCCTCCGGCCCACTACTCGAACATCTCAATGCCGCTCTGGATCAGCCGGACGATAGGATCCGAATTCAGCCCCAGTATCAGATTCAGCAGAATGAAGCACACCAGCGCCGCCGATTTGGCGGGCTGCTCGCTGAGGCTGACCACCCTGCCTGTTTCAGCGCCCCCACTGCCCATCCCGGACAGCCCCATGGGCTTCCTGGTATAGATCCGAATCACCGTCTTCATGAAATATACGGCATTCAGCACGGTACTGATTGCCAGGGCGATGACCGTGGGGAGCATCTTGTGGGTATGCCCCACCGCTGCCTGTGCGAACAGCAGCTTGGAGATGAATCCCGAGAACACGGGCATGCCCACCATGGACAGGGAGCCCACCGTGAACGCCACCCCGGCCAGCCGGTTCCGGAAGCCCGCTCCCGTGATGTCCCCGTATCTGTCGCTCCCCCCGGAAGCATCCGCAAGCCCCGCTGCCGCCAGTTTCTTCATTCTCTGTCTCATGATTTTCCTCCTTATTCTGAATCAATTTCTTGTTAAGTTAATGATAAGAAGAAAATCCATTGTTCTCAATCTCAAATATTTTACATTCTTTTCCTTTTTTTACATCTTTATCTTTTTCAACAAGAAAAGACTGCCTAAGAGCCAGATTTTTATGCAATATACATCCATCCTTTCCAAAGAAGCAGAAAATATATTGTAAAAAAACATCTTCTTATGACAGTCTATATAAAAATTATATAATTCAAGCCGCTCTATTTTAACTCTTCACTCTACATACGGAGCAATCACTGATTGTTTCGAGACCATGCATTCACCTCTTCAATCAATTCCTCACCGCCCAGTTCCATCCATTTTCGCCGGTACTCGTCAAACTGCTCAATCGGCAATTCTCCCATTACCATTTTCGTGAACGTTTCCTCTGTCATTTTATCTAATATATCCTTCCTGGCATTCATCACATCCGTCGGCAGTCCAACTCATACTTTCCTTCCCGCACCAGATTCCTTACAGTCGCCCACGCCCCGTCTTCATCCACCCTTGCAAGGAAGATTCCCCACTCATTATCCGGAGAATAACTTCCCCCGCCTTCCTTCCACCGGTAGTAATCCTCACAATCTTCCCAGTAAGACAGCAAACGGTTGCTGACGTCCGGCGGCGATACCAGGTCTCCGGCGTCAATCCGCCCGTGAAATGCTTCGTACATCT
>OFHM01002159.1_pt1 | contig 11523 bp, 11 predicted proteins | sample 1521311 | NCBI WGS metagenome assembly OFHM01 (sample SAMEA3504083, study PRJEB24116) | mouse gut metagenome | biome: mouse gut; feature: mouse-associated habitat; material: faeces | place: Denmark | collected 2011 | reverse complement strand
CAACATAGGCTGTCTTTTTACCGGGAAAAAATCCGGCCGGGACAAGACCTGATTCGGCGGTGGACACCACATCACTAAACCGGGGTACGATATTCCACGCCTGGAACAGTGCATCCGCCTGGCACAGGAGCAGTGGGACCTGCAGGCCTGTCTCAACGGGATGGCGCTGCCGGGTATCTTTGTTCTCCGCGATGGGAGAGAGCCGCAGAGTCTGAAGCGCTTTGAGTATATGGATTTTCGGCGCGTCCGGGGCGCCGGGATCGGGATAACATAAACCAGAATTCATTCTGAAAACAGTAAAATATAGTATGATATTAAATATGATTGCCGAGGGAGGCTGATTATGAGAAAAAAGACAATTATTATTTCGCTGATCTGCATACTGTCAGCAGCTGTCATGATGATTATATTTGCTGTTGTCAGTGGCAGGAAGCCCTATAAAGACCTTGAGGCGGAACAGATTGTATCTGCTGCGGTACATTTATTACCGCCAGATAAAACCATTCAGATTACAGATGTTAAGGAATTAGTGGATTTGCTAAAAGATGTTGTGATTTATAATGAGGATAATTCTTATACAGAGTATGCCGGACAGGGCGTTACCTTTACACTGGTCATGACAGATGGAACACAAACGGACATCATGGCATATAACCCGTTTCTTGTGATCGATGGCACGGGTTATAAAACAAAATATGAACCGTGCGAAGCGCTGAATCATTATGCAAATATGCTGTCTGAAAGAACAGAAATGCCCGCTTCTGCAAATAATATGCAGGAAGTAACATTTCAGGCAACAGTCATTGAGGTGAGAGACGATTCGATTTTAGCAGAACCTGCGGATGATTCTTTGGAATCTGACACGGCGGATAGATTCAGCATCCCTTACAAAGAGAAGCAGGTGCTGCAAATTGGCGATACTGTGGAAATTACTTATAACGGAGATATATTGGAATCATACCCGGCACAATTGGGAGAGGTATATAAAATTACGTTGCTGGAACAGGCAAAGGCAGATGTTATGGGGAAGTAGATAAACGGGACGTTGTGGAGACAGATATGAAAACATTATATTTAATTGGCGGAACAATGGGGGTTGGCAAAACAACAGTAAGCCAGCAGTTAAAAAAAGATTTGACTGACAGTGTTTTTCTTGATGGTGACTGGTGCTGGGATGCCAGTCCGTTCCGGGTAACCGAAGAAACCAAGGAGATGGTTGTGCACAATATCTGCTTTTTGCTGAACAGTTTTCTTCACTGTTCTGTTTATAAAAATATTATTTTTTGCTGGGTAATGCACGAGCAATCTATTATTGACTGTATCGTGGAAAAACTGGACACAGAAAATTGCAGAGTCAAAAAAATTTCTCTGATTGCAGATGAAAGTATCCTGCGTGGCAGACTAATGTCGGATGTGACAAGTGGAGTTCGCACTGCCGATGTTATTGAAAGAAGTGTTGCAGGAATTTCTTTGTATCAGGCTCTTGATACCATTAAAATTGATACAGGCAATAAAACTGTCCGGGTAATTGCAGATGAAATTATGACTTTATAATACAGACAATTTCCGGCTTAAAAAATTGTCAGGCGGGTGCCTGCCTTTGCCTTATGACGGTATCGGTATTACTTCGCAGATACGGCTCCTGCCCTACTGCGTTCAGCAGCCACAAAATGCAGTGTGCAGACAGCACGATAATATTTGTTTCAATTCCCTGTGTCTGGCCATTCAGCAGATCCATCAATCCATAAAAAGTTGCGCCTGACGGCAGAAGATAGGATAGGGAATGCATGAAACTGCCGTGCGGAACAGTCAGGTAAAATAAAACGGGAGGGGTGGGAAATAAAATCATAACTGGGTTATTGACCGTATCTTTCAAAGAAGCGATATCTGGAAATACTGTTACACTGCCAATTGTCTGCAGCCATTCTGTGCATTCGTCCGGAAGTCATCTTCCATGACATAAAAAATCGTTTCTCTCAAATGATGAAAAATTTCTCCCGAAAGCAGACTGACTGCGAATCCGGCAAGGACAGGCAGCAATGCTGCTTTGCCTACGGGCAGCACACCGTGAACACGGATAATGCCCATCTGCTTTTCTTAAAAAAACACGGAGGCAATCCTTGAAAAGCCGACCGGAGCCAGTTCAAAGAACAAAAGTTTGCAGGTGATTTCCCAGCGGCTTTTCATTTCTCTGTTATCTGTTCCTGTGATCTCCGCCGTGGTATGTTTTCTGGGGGACAGCAGGGACAGGGCATATGCGGCACGGTACTGGTCGATGCTGCTGATTCCCGATGAAATCATGCTGATGTCTGGCGTTTCGCCTGAAATGTCAGTGCCCGCGGCATAGCCGTCGCCGGTTAGTGCATTTGATTCCTTCGGACTGTCAGCCTTTATCAGTTCAGAAGATGTCACTCAATGTATACAAAGCGGGTCGTAAAGGTAAACAGGATATATGTCCTGATCTAAGCCGGCATAAATAAAGTTGATATAGCAGGAGTAGAGAATAAGAGAGCCGGTCATAAGCAGGAAGAACCGGCCGGACAGCATCAGTCTGAAGTCCTTTCCCCGTTCGCAATAAATGCCACTCTGTCACAGAGCAGATCAGCGTCCGTCACATTGTGGGTAGTGGGAAAAATTGTTGTGCCCTTTTTTTCTTTCATCTTCAATGATATTCCGGAATTCAGGCTGCTCATTGGCGGTTTGCCATTTGCCCTGCCGTGTGGCTGATTTTATTTAAAGGACTGGAAATGAAGCGCATCTCGAATTTATAACCTGAACGTATCAGAGTGCCACCGGATATTGACATTCAGAGGGTTGAGGATAAGCAAATATCAGCCTGAAATTAGGATTTTGTTAAGAATTAAGTGATATATTTTTAAAAACTGTAGTCTTCTTATCTGGTAAGATCTTTACAGGAAAGCAAAATACAGATTTTTCTTACGTTCGGAAAGGAGCAAAAAATAATGGGAGTAAAAAATATGAGAGAAAAAACAGATCAGCACAGAGGCAGGAGAGTACGGCGCAGGAGACGGAACCGGCGGCACGCCGGATGGGTGCTTGTGATACTGCTGCCTGTGATCGCATGGGGCGCAGTCTTACGGGGGACGCCGTCAAAAGCCGCGCCGCCGGTTTCCACTGAGCCGGATCGTGCTGGCGAAATGGAGATGGGCAATGCCGTCCCGGGGAACCAGAAGGCCGCATCGCCGGTTTCCACTGAGCCGGGCCGCGCTGGCGAAATGGAGGCGGGCAATGCCGTCCCGGGGAATCAGGAGAACACAGTGGAAACGGGCGCGGATACGGACTGGAATCTGACGCTTGTAAACAGGTGGAACCCTGTGCCCGGAAATTATGAGGTTAAGCTGGTGGAAGTGGCGGGCGGCCAGCAGGTGGACGAGCGCATTTATGAGCCGCTGATGGAAATGCTGGAAGCGGCGAGAGAGGGAAACCTGGATCAGCTTCCGCGCGTCGTGTCGGGCTATCGGACGCAGGAAAAGCAGCAGCGTCTTTATGATGAGAAGATTGAGGAATACCGCGGGCAGGGATTCACGGAGGACGAGGCAGCGGAGATGGCGGAACAGTGGGTTGCCGTGCCGGGATATAGTGAGCATCAGCTCGGCATTGCGGTGGACATCAATGGGGCAACTTATGACGTATACCTGTGGCTTCAGGAAAACAGCTATAAGTACGGCTTCATCTTCCGATACCCCGGAAACAGGACAGAGATTACCGGTACAGCGGAGGAAGTCTGGCATTACCGCTATGTGGGCACCCGGGCAGCCGCGGAAATCCACGAACAGGGCATCTGTCTGGAAGAATACCTGGAAAATCAGAAGAGCCCGGATGAAACGTAAATTTGTGAATGCTGTCAGGGATGCCCGCGGCGGAATCCGGTTTATTGTGAAATGAAGGGTGTCATAACAGGTCTCCGGATCGTGTCACAGTAAGTAGTTATTTTCCCTGTCAGCCACCTGCAGGGGCGCGAGCGTGTATGTCGCATATCCCCCGGCGACCAGAGGTTCCTGTTTGCACAGGGCGTCGGCTTCCTCGTAGCTGTGCGTTTTAAATATGACCATGCCGGCAACACCGGGATAGCCCCTGAAAGGTCCGCAGAGCTCTAATTTTCCATCGTCATCTAATTTTTTCAGATTCTCAGCATGCTCTGTGATGACAGCTTTCGTGACCCTGTTGTAGGATTTCCCTTTTTTGATAATCATGACATAAAGCCATTTTTCCATGATTGTACCTCCGGTTTCATAATGGTATCTGCATTCTGCACTTTGCCGATGCAGTAAATCAATGATAGCACACTGAATATGACATGTAGCTGTCATATCCGGTTATTATTTCAGAATAGCGTATTTCTGCAGAATGTTCAATCCGGCGGTATCCGCAGGATTGAGGACTGCGCGGCTTTGACATCTTCGGATTCTTGTGCTATGCTTAAGCGCATGAAAATAGTAATCTGTGATGACTGTATTGAGGACCTGATAAAACTGGAAAAGCTTTTGTACAGATGCCTGGAATTCTGTGACGGGGCTGCCGGGATTGAGACAGAGAAATATACCAATCCGCTGGAGCTCTGTGAAAAAATATGCAGGGAAGAATTCGCGGATATTTATATCCTGGATATGCTGATGTCAGGGAAAACGGGGATTGATATTGGAAGAATGCTGAGGAGTTCCGGAAAAAAGCATGTGATCATTTACGTCACTTCTTCCGATGATTTTGCGCTGGACGCCTACAGGGTACATGCGGCGCGGTATCTTATAAAGCCGGTGCGGGAGGCGGACTTTTCGGAGGCACTGGAATACGCATTTTCCTTCATGGAGGTAAAGAGAGGCCCGGTTTATCTGGTAAAGACGAAAGACGGCGCCGTTTCCGTTCCCTGCTCAAGAATCGAATATATTGAAAATGTGTCCAGGATGCTGGAGGTGCATCTGACGGACAGAGAGCTTCTGAAAAGTATCTTTATCCGGAAATCATTCGATGCGGAGATCGGGGAGCTGCTGGCGGACAGACGTTTTCTGCAGGTCCACAAATCATATGTCATCAATTTAAATTATGTCAGCAGACTGACACAGGGAAGTGTCATTATGGAAAGCGGGAGAAGTATTCCGGTCAGCAGGGCCAGGAGTGCCGGCGTAAAGAAGGAATATCTTCTCTTTGTTTCCGGGGAGTACAGGTAGGTACGGACATGAACTTATTTCGAAATATATCATATACGATCAGCCATTTGTTTCTGATGCTGTTTATCTATTTATTTGCGACACATTATTATTCACGGAGAACAACAGTGGGAATCTGTTTTTCTTCTTTTCTGATCTTAACATTCACCGACATCCTTAAGCTGAATCTGTATCCGGAGAGCGGGATCTGCTATGTGGTTGTGACCATTGGCCAGATTCTGGTGACACAGTTCACCGCAATTGTGATCTCTGCGACAAGGGACAGTAAGGCCCTGTTTATGGGGCTGACAGCGTCCAATTATGTGATCGCAGGGAGTATCGCTTCGATCATTTTTCATATATACACGGGAGACGCATTCTGGTCCCTGGCGGGCGGGTTTCTGATTCACCTTGTAATTCTTCTGGTTCTGTATTTCAGGATCAGGGATATCTGGCTGAAGTGCTATGAAAAGGAAGATACACAGAACTGGTGGGGCCTGTGCCTGATTCCTGTATTTTTTTACTGCGGTTTCTGCTTTCTGGTGATTTTTCCGTGGTCGCTTTATGACCGGCCGGAAAACAGCCTTGGGACATCCATGTTTATCATTACGATGTTTGCGTCATATGTAGCGGTGTTCCGGTACGTGGAGAGCGAGTCCGACAGGGCGGCGGTTTACTGGAAAAATGCACTGTTTGAAACCTGCATCAGAGGAATGAAAAATCAGTATGATCTGGTGGAGCAGTCCGAGAAGAATCTTAAGATTCTCCGGCACGATATGCGCCATTATTCCGGCATGATTGATTCGCTTCTCGCCGAGGGCGAATATGCCGGGATAAAGAAGATCACAGAGTATATCAGCAGGGTGACGGATGAGAACAGGGTGGTGAAATATTGTGAGAATATTGTGGTCCAGGCTATTTTATCAGGATTTGTGGAAAAAGCCCGCACATGCGACACACAGATCTGTCTGGATGCGGTGATACCGGAGGAAATACCGGTCAGTGACTATGAGCTGGCTGCGGTTATTGCGAATCTGCTGGAAAATGCGGTGGACTGTGTGCGCGTTTTTCCGGAGAAAGAAAAACGGTCTGTCAGCGCAAAAATCCGGTGTACGGATGACCGCCTGCTGATTGAGATGAAAAACGCATGCGAGGACAAGGTGACATTCGACGCGGCTACGGGCCTGCCCGGGAGCAGGAAAGGGCGCGGCCACGGGCTGGGAATGCAGAGCGTGTCTGCGTTTGCGGATAAAATCGGGGGAAATATCGGCTGTTTTCATGAAAACGGCGTTTTCAGTATTATTGTGTTTGCGAAATTTCAGGCTGATTTGCGAAAAAACAGGGAGGGCTGCGGCGGGAATTAATGGTATAATCCCATCAGAAGCTGTGAAAAAGTGAGGAGAATACAAAAAGGGGACCTCGATGCAGAAAACATTTATCAGGTATACTTTTTTTATTGTGACATCTGCCGTTCTCCTGATCCTTCTCGTACACTTCCAGTACAGCCTGCATATGCTCGAGGAACAGCAGTACGATACTTTTTTCGAAAAAACAGAGCAGATGATCCATACACTGGAAAATAACCGCGAGGAGCTCCGGAAGATGAATGAAAGCCTGGATGAGGACTATCTCACAAGGGCGAGGGCGGCAGCCTATGTGATGGACAGACAGGAGGAGATTACCGTTGATGTCCCGCAGATGCAGTATCTGGCGAAGCTTCTCAATGTGGACGAGCTTCACGTGATTGATGAGAACGGAATCATTGTATCAGGATCCGTCTCACAGTATGTCGGAATCGACATGGCGGATCACAGGCAGACCCGTGAATTTCTGTCGATTCTGGAAAGTGATGACGAGGATGCATTTCTGATCCAGGAGGCTCAGCCAAATGCGGCGGAACACAGGATCATGAAATACGTCGGCGTTGCCAGAAAAAGCCGGAAGGGAATTGTACAGGTCGGATTCGAACCTACCAGACAGATGGAGGCGATGTCGAGAAATACTTACGACTACATATTTTCCAGATTTCCGACGGACATAGGGGAAGAGCTGTTTGTGCTGGACATCGCCACGGGAGAAGTACTCGGGCACTCCGGGGGGATGGAGAGGGACTTTGGAGCGGAATATTTTCAGCCGGAACATCTGGCGGAGTGTAAGGAGGGGGCTTATAAAAAGGGTGAAAACGGGGATACACTGTATGTGCTGAGCAGAGAGTACGACGCGATCCTGCTGTGTGCGGCCCTTCCCAAAGAGATTCTTCTCCGGAAGCTCTGGAAGCATGTTTTTGCCGCCCTGAATTACCTTCTGTTTATTGAGGCCGCGGTGATACTTCTTCTGAATTACCTTGTCGGGCAGAAAGTCATCCATGGAATCCATTGTATTATTGAAGATCTGACGGCCATCACGAACGGCAATCTCGACACCAGGGTGGCGGTCAGCGGAAACCGGGAATTCGAGGAGCTCAGCGCGGGAATCAACAATATGGTAAAAAGTATTGTGAGACTTTCTGACCGTATTTCTGCCATTATTGAAATCAGCGGGATTCCGCTGGCAGCTTTTGAGTACGAGCGGGGTGTGAGTTATGTGTTTAACACATCAGGCCTGAGTGAATTACTTGAATTACCCGCGTCAGAAGCTGCCGGACTTTATAAAAACTCCGCCCTTTTTGACCGGTATATCCGTAAAATTACGGAACATCCGGCGGAGGGGGAGGAAGATATTTTCAAAATCAGTGAAGAAAGATATGTCCGCATACATATGTCGGAGACGCAGGAGGGGCATCTGGGTATTATCACCGATGTCACAAAGGACGTGCTGAGCAGAAGACAGATGCGGTACGAAAATACACATGATTCGCTCACAGGGCTGTATAAGTTCAGCTGTTTTAAGGAGCTTGCGGAGGGGATCGTGCGCAGACTATCGTCCGGCCGGTTTTGCGCCGCCGTGATGCTCGATCTGGATTATTTTAAAGCTGTCAATGATACGTTCGGGCATGATGCGGGAGACCGGTATCTTCAGGCATTTTCGGCTGTCATGCATTCCATGCCCCCGGAGCACTTTCTGTGCGCGAGGCGCTCCGGCGATGAGTTCTGTATGATGATTTACGGCTGTGAGGAGAGAGATGGGATTCTGAGGTATCTGGAAGAGTTTTACAGGGTGCTGGGGGAAAATAAGGTCGCGCTCACGGATGCGGAGCCCAGGGCAATCCGTGCCTCGGCAGGCTTTGCGTGCACGGATCAGCCGGACTGTGAGATATCTGAGCTTCTGCGCCGGGCGGACGAGGCGCTTTATGAGGTGAAAAACGGGACGAAGGGATATTTTGCGGAGTTCCGGAGCGGAAAGCAGGGGTAGAGGAATGGCGGCCCCTGTTTTTTGTCGCAGTAAAGCGGAAAACGGTCCCGGGATATGCCCTCCTCAGGGGTCGAGCCGGCTCACGGAATTGGCCACGCGCTTTTCATGGGTGATTCTGGTGGTATAAAAACGCTGGGAGATTCCGAACATGAGCATTTTCAGATCGTTTTCATTATTGAGCAGAAATGAGGTGCCGTCATATTTCAGATCCGGATAATATTCGTCTGTATAGCGGAACATGTCGTCCCGTTCCGCGGCGGAGAGATTTTTCAGCACTTCCCGAGCCACGGTAATCCTGCGGCGGTTTGCAACCCCGACCCGGCCGGTGTGATAGGCGTCGCCCAGCCGGATAAACGGGCTTTCCAGAAAGTCGCGGACATCCTGTTCGCAGGCTTCTTTATATAAATCGCTGATTCCATGAAAAACCGGGGCAATGGTTTCGAGCTTTCTGAAATAAAGAAGGTCCTCTTCGCGGAGATAAAGCGCGTCCGGAAGGTCGTTTATGACCAGCCCGTGTTTTTCCTCGCAGAAACGGATATCATCCCCGATATGAAGAAAACGCTTCTGTTTCATCAGACTGCTCTTAAAGATCCGCTGAAAATAGAACTCGTTTTCGTCCTGATAAGAACAGATATAGTCAATTTTTTCCGGCTGGATGACGTTTAACATTTTAAAGCCCGTGGTATCCAGCGGTTCTTTTAAAACCTGCAGGCAGTACGCTGTTTTTGAAAAATCAGTCAGTACAAACCATTCATCATCCTCAGGCTTATAACCCGGGTCATAGGGCTTTGCATTGGCGAGATCCTGCGGACGGCTGTAGATGGCGACGTCCGACAGCAGTGTTCTGTAATGATTGTTCCTGTCAGCTACCTTTGCAAACACCTGATCCATTCTTCGGCTCCTTATCTATATATGTAAAGTCATTGATCCGTTTCAGCCTCCGGAAGCACAGATTCTTTGTGTCCGGAATCTCCCTTTTGGTGATAATGAACACCCTCATGCCATTCCCTTTTGTGACATAATAAAACTGGTAGCCAAACAGCAGAAAAAGCGGGTTGTAGTACATTGTCTGTGAAAAAAGCGTAAAAACAAACAGCACGCCGAAAACGAACCACATTGTGAGAGGGTCGCTGGACGGAATGCTCAGGGCGACAAAAAAATAGCCAAGGTAGGCTGGCAGGTAAGAATCGTTCGCCATTTCCACGCCTCTGATGCCGCCTTCGATTGTGTCCGTCCGCAGAAGGCCGGAGATCTGCAGGCAGATTCCGGAAAGAAGAACCGGGAGCAGGATGTAAACAATCACGGAGCAGGCGTTAAGGTATGGAATCCATATCTTTTCTTTCACAAAATAAATCATGATCAGAAGCATGACCGCGTTGAAGCTTAAAAGTGCTCTGAAGAGAAGTTTCATTCTGTCTCCTGTCTGTGTTCTGGTATTTTAGAAAAGTATAGCATAATTTCCGGCGGTCTGCCACTACGTTTTGCAGTGAGAGAACGGGAATTTGTGAAAGGTATAAAAATCCGGACTTCAGCACTGCCGGGGCAATACATTCCTCTTTAAGCTGGTATAGGCCGTCAGGATATAGATTGCATATATCAGGAAGAAAATCCCCAGCGAGATTGCCACAATAATCCCGGGGCTGCTCATTCCCACCATAACCCCGGGTTCGGGAGCGTGTGCCAGGTGGAGGATAAAGGGCACACCGGTCAGCACAGGCGGCACAGCAGGCAGGGCGTAGTAAATGGCAAACTGGCTTCGCAGGGTTTTTGCCATCTCGCGCTGGTCCATCCCCAGCTTTTGCAGAAGCTGGAACTGCCGCCTGTACTGCTCTGTCCCGCTGAGCTGCTGAATCGTCAAAATGGTGGCGGCGGTCATGGTCAGCGCCAGAGCCAGATAGAACAGGGGGAACACACACAGGGCGGTCTGGGAGGCCACCTCCGCCTCCTCCTGGGCCCTGGTGGTGATGGCATTGCTGGAAATCCCGGAGCTGGTGCGCTCGTTGATGTCCCAAAGGTCATAAAACTGCGCCCTTGTCACCGGCTGAGCCGTCTTGGCGGCGTAGGCCCAGTGGTGAACCTCCAGCCCCTCCACCGCTTCGTCCGGGACCACCAGAATGTAGCCCCGCCCGTTGACAGTACCGCCGCTTTGGGACAGGTGCTCGGTATACACGCCCCCGGGCTGGAGGGTGATGTCCCCGAAAGTCAAGGGCCGGTCATAGGACTTCAAGGCGTCCTCCAGATAGGTCATGCAGTGAAACAGATACTGTCCCTCCGGAAGCTCCACCGCCCGGTAGCCGGCGATGGAGCGCAGAACGGCGTAGTCGCTCCAGCGCAGGACAGGCTCCTGTACAAAGTTGAAGTAATAGTAGACGGTCTGAGTCTCGATATAGTCCCGCACCGTGTGGCTGCCGGAGAGGTAGACCTGATACTCCAGGGACTGCTCCACCGGGATATTTTCATGGATGTAATCCAGATAGAATGCGGGGTCCCGGCCGTCCCCCACGCCGAGATACAGGTCAAAACAGGCGTTCTCCGCCGCCCGGCCCTCGAACAGCCCCCGGAATACCAGCCCACTGCCCTCAGAGATGAGGGTGGCGGTGAAGATCATGGAGATGGTGGCCATCAGCACCCCCATAGTGGCCAGCTTGGCAGTGAGGGTGCGGAACACCAGCAGGTTTTGCCCCTTATACTTCCGGGCGGGCCGCTTGTCAAAGAAGGCGGGCACCCCGGAGGCGAAGCTGAGGAAGAAGCCGAACAAAAATAAAATCAGACACCCCGCCCCAGCGGTGGCGATGACAAGGTTCCGCACCATAATCAAAAATGTCCCGGCAGCGCCCAGCGCGATGGAGATCCCAAAAATCCAGCGGCGCTTTTTCCCCGTCTGGATGACCACACCCTCGTTGAGCCGGTCGGCGTAGATCAGGTCATAGATTTTAGCCTTGCGGATATACCTGCGGCTCCGGCGCAGGGCAAAGAGGTAGATCAAGGCAAAATAGGCCACCGTCAG
>OFHM01002152.1_pt1 | contig 11558 bp, 11 predicted proteins | sample 1521311 | NCBI WGS metagenome assembly OFHM01 (sample SAMEA3504083, study PRJEB24116) | mouse gut metagenome | biome: mouse gut; feature: mouse-associated habitat; material: faeces | place: Denmark | collected 2011 | reverse complement strand
GTCCTCAATGGTCAGATTGAACCGGACCACCACCACCGGGCCGTGGGTCACGGGGAAGTGCTCCTCCTTCACCTTGTCCAGGTCGGTCATTTCGAAGGACTCGGGGGTGGAGATGTTCACCATCCGGCCCAGCAGGTCGGACAGGGCGGTGGAGGCGGAGCCCATCATCTGGTTCATCAGCTCGCACACGGCGCTGATGGACAGGTCGTTCAGCTCAAACTCCTCGTCGGGCGTCTCGGTGCCCAGCAGGATGTCCACGATGGCCTTCACGTCGCTGCGCTTGAGCATCATGATGTTGCTGCCCTCCAGGCCGCAGACATACTTGATCTCCACGCCCACAGCCGGCTCGATCCGGCCCAGCGTAAACTCCTCCGCGTTGATCACGCTCACTCTGGGGGTGGTGATGTCCACACGGTGGTCCAGCATGTTGGAGGCCGCGGTGGCCGAGGAGCCTAGGCTGATGTTCATGATTTCTCCGATGGCGTCTATTACCATCGGGCTAAAAATATTCTCTTCCATCCAGATTCGCTCCTTTTAGGCTTTGTAGTAGGTTTCGCCTATCTTTACGGCCACCTGCTTGTTGCTGGTACCCATGCGCCCGTCGAACCACCTCCGCCCGCCGATGTTCAGGAAGATGGGGGAGTCCTTGGGGCGCTTGATATCCACCACGTCGCCTACGTTCAAATGGTACAGGTCGCTGAGTAAGATGCGGGTGCGGGCCAGCTCCGCCACGATCTCCAGCTCGGACTCCCGCAGGGTGTCGAAGATCTCCTCCGATTTGTCCTCTCCGGTGGTGTGGCGGCTGTTGCTCTTGCTGATCTCGCTGAAAACATTGGTCAGCATCTCGCCGGGCAGGCAGAGGCTCATCCGGCCGGTGCAGTTGGGGAATTTGATGTTCAGGCCGACAATCACCACCGTCTCATCGTAGCCGATGAGCTGGACCAGGGTGGGGTTCACCTCGGTTCGGGTGTACTCAAATTTGAGGCTGATGTAGTTCTCCCAGCTGCCGCCCAGAATGGAGATCATGTCCCGTATCAAGTCGTCGTACATATTCAGTTCCAGGTCGGTGAGGTTGTAGTCGCTGGACAGAATAGGGTCCGGGTCGCCCTCGCCGCCCATCAGCCGGTCCAGCATAGACAGCACCACCGGCGTGTCCAGATGGACCAGGATGGGGTCGTCGCCCTGGAGGTGCTCCAGGTCGATTTTAGCCAGGGCCAACACGTCGCTCTCCGTCAGCGCGTTGGAGAACTCATAGTACCGCTGCTCCTCCACGCTGTCCACCTCGATCTCGCAGGTGGCGTGGAGCAAGGCGTTGATCCGGGAGTTGATTACCCGGGCGTAGCTCTCGAAAATGCTGTTGAGCATTTTCAGCCGGTCCTTGGTGAACTTCCTCGGGCTGTAGAAGTCGTACTTGCGGTACTTCTGCTCCGAGGACTTATCCGCCGGCTTGTCTACGTCCAACTCTCCGTTTCTGGCCGCGTTCAGCAGAGCGTCTATCTGACTTTGTGATAAGACTTCAGCCATATTGCTTCCCTCATTTGATAACCAGGTCTTGGCCCCGCGCGGGGGAGGCCGTCATTCACTGCCGCCCGTCGCCTGGCCGGTAGTGGTTTTATACATGGTGTAATACTGCTGGAATTTGTCCTGCATGTGGTCCTCCAGGTTCCTGCCGGTGACCACCATCTCCACGCGGCGGTTCTTGGCCTTCTGGACGCTGTCTTGGTTGTCGGCCACAGGCCGCCACTGGCCGAAGCCTTTGGCCACCAGCCGGCCGGGGTCCAAGCTTTCCCCGTCGATCCGGTCCTGGAAATAGCTGGCCACCTCTGAAGCACGGAGGCAGGACAGGTTCCGGTCCGCCAGAGTGGGGTTGGGCCCGTAGGGGGTGGCCTGGGCGGTGTGGCCCAGAACCTCCAGCTCATCGATAAAGGGCCCCGCCTTGGTGAGCGCGGGGATCAGGGCGTCCAGAATGGCCGCGCCCTCGGGGCGTATCTGGGAGCTGTTGCCGTCGAAGAAAACGGCGTCGTCAAAGGAGATGAAGACGTAGCCGTCGCCTTGGCTGACGGAGATGGACGCGTCTGTGTTGTTCTGTGCATAAGACTTTAAAAACTGGTACAGCTCATCCATCGCCTCATCCACCTGGGTGGTGGGCAGCTCGTCTCCGCCCTTAGAAGCGCTGCCACTATCCACAGGCCCTGGCTCCTCCATATCAATGGAGTTTGGATTGAACTGCTGGACGATCCACTCCCACTTTTTGGTGTCGATGGTGGACATGGAGTAGAGCAGGACGAAGAAGCACAGCAGAAGGGTCACCATGTCGCCATAGGTGTCCATCCAGTTGGCGCCGCCGCCGCCGGAGCTTTTCTTTTTAATGCTTGCCACGGTGTTTCACCTCAGTTCTTCACAGAAGGGCGGGATTAGTCGCCGCCCTTGGAGGGCTTCTTGCCGTCACCGTCCCGCTGCTTCTGCGCCATGAAGGTGAACAGCTTCTCCCGCAGGAACTTGGGGTTGGCGCCGGACTGGATGGACATGATGCCCTCCACGATAATCAGCTTGCAAAGCGTCTCCTCCTCGTCCCGCAGGCGCAGCTGGTTGGCGATGGGGCCGAATACCATGTGGGCCAGCACGCAGCCGTACAGGGTGGTCACCAGGGCGGTCGCCATAGCGGGTCCCAGGTTGCCGCCGCCGCTGGCCACGTCCATGGCCTTCAGCATGTTGATCAGACCTACCAGGGTACCCACCATGCCGAAGGCGGGGGCCACGGAGCTGCCCTTGTCGTACATGCCCGCGCCGGCCTCGTGACGGGCGGAGGACTGCTCGATGTCGTTCATCATGATCTCCCGGGCCTGGTCGGCGTCGTTATTGTCCACGATGAGCATGATGCACTGCTTGAAGAAGGGGTTCTCCTGCTGGTTGCCCTTTTCCTCCAGGGCCAGCAGGCCGTTCTTCCGCGCCACCTGGGCCAGGTCCACCAGCTCGTCGATGATCGCCAGGGGATCATTGCCCTTGATATTCATGAGCACCTTGAAGTGCTTGGGAATGTCCTTCAGCGCGGAGACGGGGAAGGAGGCGATGACGATCATGATGGTACAGCCGATGGTAATGAAGATACTGGCCGGGTCGAAGAAGTTCTTCAACTGACCAGGGGTCAGCAGCTGGCCCTCGCCGCCGAACATCATACCGATGAGCATGACCACGACGGCGCCCACTACACCGATTACATAGGTAATATTCATATCTTTTCTCACCCATTCTAACTCCCCGGTGGGGAGAGATAATTCCATCGCAGGGCGCATTTGAGGCCCGTCCAGCGTCCTCGACGCTCCTCAAACGCGCCCCCGCGGGCGCGTCAGCGCCGGTCCGTCACCGTGATAACCCGGTGAACATCCTGCACCTTGGCGTTGTACTCCTGAATCTTCTTGATAATGTCCTCGGGGGATTCCTTGACGATGAAGTAGTCCCGGTTCATCATGACGATCTTGGACTCCGGGATCATTTCGATGCTCTCGATCTGGTTGTGGTTGACGAGGAACCGCTCGTTGTTCCGCTTGGTCAATACGATCATCGCGTTCTCCTTTCTTCGCCCCCGGCCGCCGCGAAGCGGCCGGGGGTATCGGTCATTCGCTGTTTACGAAGCTGTCAGCTTACCGCTTCATGTTCACCAGCTCCTCCAGCATGGAGTCGGTGACGGTGACGATACGGGTGTTGGCCTGATAGCCGCGCTGGGTGACGATCATGTTGGCAAATTCCGTGGCCACGTCTGCGGTGGACGCCTCCAGGCCGCTGCCCTGGACCTTGACGCTCTTGAGCTGGTCCAGAAGGTTGCGCAGCTCCGGGGTGTAGCCGTCCCCGGCGTCGTCAGCCGTAGAAACGGCGTTGTTCAGGTAGGTGCCGCTGGGGAGCAGGCCGCCGGCAATACCGACGGTCGTCTCGCCCGCACCCTCCTGGGCCTTGTAGTAGGGACCGCCGGTGTGGGTCACGCCGTTGGGGCTGGTTACGCCGGCAATGGCGATATAGCCCACTACGATAGTCTTGCCGTTGGCCTTGGAGGTGCCGATGATGGCGCCGTTCTCGTTGATGCTGATGCCCTCCAGGCCGGCCTCCTTGTCGTTGAGGTTGGGGATGGGGCCGGTGTAGCCGGTCATCGTCTCCGGCGCATCGCCGTCAGCGCCCACCGCTCCGCCTGCGCCCTCCGGCAGCAGATCCAGATCCAGCTTACCATCCTCATCGTAATAGTCCGGGTTGGCAAGGGACAGGTTCTTCCGCTCCGTGCTCTGAGTTCCGTTAGCGCCCTCTGCGGGGTATCCGCTGAGGATGTCGTAGACTGCCTCGCCGGCATCCCAGTTCTTGGTGCCGTCAGCATTGAGGCCGCCATTGGCAAGGGTGGGCTCCGCAGCCGCCAGGGGGATCCGCAGGGGCACCAGCTGAGTGCTGAGAATCAGCTCATCCTGGATGTTCTTTCCGTTCTGCTTCGCCTCCAGAATTTGCTGCTCCGTAGCGCCCTTCACGTAGTCGGGATTATACACCATCTTGAAGCCGTAAACCACGTTGCCCTGGCCGTCCACTACATAGCCCTTGGGGTCGATATCAAAGTCTCCGGCCCGGGTCAGCATGGCCTTGCTGTAGTCATCGCCGGTGTCAAACACCATGTCCTTATCGCCCACCATGAAGAAGCCGTCGCCGTCGATCATGCAGTCCAGGCCGAAGCCGGTGGGGTTAAAGGTGCCGGGGGCCATGTTCAGATCGATGGAGCCCACCTGGGAGCCGTAGCCGATCTGGGAGGGGGTGTTGCCGCCTCGGGTAGCGGTGCCGTCGCTGCCGGCCCGCCGGGTGGTGTACAGGGACTCCTGGAAGATCATCCGCTGGGCCTTGTAGGCGGTGGTATTCACGTTGGCAATGTTATTGCCGATGACGTTGAGGTTGGTCATGTGGGTCTTGAGGCCGCCGATGGCGGCATACATTGCTCCAGTCATGCGATCAAATTCTCCTTTTTTACCTTTAAGCGCCGCCGCTCCCCCGCCAGTCGGGCGGGAGGGCAAAGCATCCTCGAAAGGTCCTGCTCTTTCTTACTTGAGAAGGACGGCGCCGTCAATATTGGTGAAAATGTTCTCCTGCATCTCCTCTTGAGACATGGTAGTAATGACACGCCCGTGAGGGATGTTGATGATGAACGCCCTCGTGGCGTCGAAGGCCAGGATGTTGGTCGCGCCCTTGGCGCTGGCCCGCTCCACGCTGTCGGCAAGCTGATCCATCAGCGTGTCGGTGACCTCGATCCCCCGCTCCTCCGCTCTGGCCCGGGCGTGCTTGGAAAAAGCCACGGAAAAGCTCTCCCGTTCCTGGGAGGCGCTGGCGATTTCCCGTTGGAGCATAGAGCCGAACTGGCTTCCCGCGTCCCTGCGGCGAACCGGCTGTACCTGCTCCACCTGGTTGAGCCGGTCTATGGGTGTTATCCGATACTCTGCCATACTCTCATCCTCTTTCCGGCGCGATGCAGGGATGGGATGTTATCCCAGCGCCTTCTCGACCGTCTCCTCAGCGGCATCCGTTCCGCTTCCGTTCTCGTCCGTACCCGGCGTCTCGTCTCCGCCCTCCACGGGCTTATCGACTCCCTCGCCCTCGCTGGGCTTATCGACGCCTTCGCCCTCACCGGGCTTGTCGACACCTTCGCCTTCACCAGGCTTGTCGACGTCTTCACCCTCACCGGGCTTGTCGGGGTCCTCGACCTCCGGCTTCTCAGGCAGCTTGCCCACGGCCATGATCTGGTTGAGCAGGTAGGTTTCATTCCCCACGAAGATAACCCGCTGGCCGTTGTACAGGCCCGTTCCGGTCACCACGCCTTCCTTCTCGCCCACCAGGTTGCCCTTCTCATCGTATATAGGCAGGGTCACGGTCTGGCCCACCAGGGAGGCGGTATAGTTCAGGATGTTGGCCTCGGTCAGATCGTCCACCTGGGACTTCATGTCGGTGATGGCCTGCATGACGGTCATCTGGATGATCTGGTTCATCATGTCGTTGGTATCGGCGGTGTTGTCGATGGTCTGGTTCTGGAGCTGGGTCACCATCAGAAGCAGCATATCCTCAAAGGACAGCGTATTATTGGCCTCGTCAGAATCCGCCAGCACGGTTGTGGACTTGTGTCCCACATCGCTGGTAGGAATCGGCACCTTGGCCGGCTGGTAGACTCCGGTGGTTTTCTGGTTGTTGTAGTAGTTATAAATATCAACGCTCGTGTTCAGATCGCTCATGTTCTAGCTCCTTTTTAGAGTTCGTCCGTACCGAACAGGCCCAGGCGCAGCTTCTGGAGAAATTCCTGCCCATTTTCGGGGGTCTCCTCCCGGCGCTCCTGCTGCTGGCGGTTCTGCTGCTGTCCCCGCCCGTCGGGATCGGCCTGCTTGAAGTGCTGCTCCTGGCTCTCCTGGCCCCGCTGGACCTCCACGTGGACTTCCTCCTGGCCGTAGTTCTGGAGGGCGGTATGCAGTCCGTCCAGATGCTGGTTGAGCACTCCCGCCGCCCTGGCGTTGGACGTGTGGAGCACCACCTGCAAAGCGCCGTTGGCGTCCTTGGTCATCTCGATCACCAGACTGCCCAGGTTCTGGGGAGCCAGACGGATCTGGATGCGCTCCGTACCGGCCTGCGCCGCGCTGCGGATGGCGTCTGCCAACTGGTTGTCCATCTCCGGCTTCTGGGTGTCCACGGCATCATACCGCTCGCCCACCTTCACGGGGACGGCGCGGGCCTCATGGAACACGGGCTGCTCCCCCACAGGGGCCTCCTCAGGGGCGTCCTCGCCGTTGTCCGCGCGGACCTCCACCTTCTCCGGCAGGTCGGGCTTGTCTGCCTCTTCCACCGCCTGCTCCGGAGCGCTTTCGCGGACCTGCTCCGCCTGCTGGACGGTCTCCCCCGCGGGAGCCTCCTCCATGGCCTGGCCAAAGTCCTTGGGCTGCTGCTCCATGGATACCTCCGCGCCCAGCTCGCTGTCAACGGCGGTCTCCATTCCGGGAGCCTGGGCGTCTACCTCCATAGCCGTCTCCTGAACGGTCTCCTCGGGGAGCGCGGTCAGTACGGGAGCCGCCGCCTGTTCAGCGCCGCTCTCCACGATGTCGGGCCGGAACAGATCCATGACCACGGCGTTGGGGTTGCCCACCAGATTCTCGGGCTTCAGCTCCTCCTCCGGCTTCTCCACCGGGAGCTTGCCCTCCTCCAGACTCTCCTCCTGGCCCTCCACAGGCTTCTCGGCGGGAGCGTCCTTCTCGGGCTGCTTGGAGGATACCTTGTTTCCGGACTGCTGCATCATCTCCTGGAAGCTGACGGCGGCCTGGCTGCCCTTGTCCTTGCTTGCCGCGCCCTGCATGGCCCCAATGGCCGCAGACATCTTCTGCATCTGCCGGAGCAGGGCGTTTTCAACGTTCGTCATATTTCTGCGTTCACCTCGCTTTAAATGATATCGCTCAAATCGGGTTCCTTTGCTTCCTCACGAATGAGGGTCCCGGTCAGTGTTTCCCAGCTCTCGTCCTCGTCCTTGACGCCCACGTCCAGATCGGCGTAGATGCCCAGCTGCTGGAGCCGGTCCTTTAAGAGGGTCAGCTGCTCCTTCCGGGGATCGTCCTTATCCAGGGAGTCGATGGTCTCGGACAGCTCCGCCATGGACCGCACGGCGGTCTTCTTGGGAGGCTGATCGTCCTTCTTGGCGCTCAGGCTCTCCAGGATGGCGTCCAGGGCGTCGATGATGGCCTGCTTCTCCTGCTCTTCCTTGGACTTCTCCATCTGGACCCGCAGGCGCAGGAACATATCCTGATAGAACTGGCTGTTGGGGTCCCGGACCTGGTCAACGATGCTGGGTTTTTCCTGGTCTCCGCCCATATAGGCCAGAGAATTTGTGGCTCGGGCGACAACGTCATAGATCGCGCCGTACATCTCGCACCGCTGCTTTACTCTCTGGAACGCCTCCGGATCAGCGGAATAGTCCGTTGACTCCATCAGCTCCGCCAGCCAGGCCACCATGTCGCCGTCGCCGTGTACCCCGTTTTCGAGGAACGGCGTATTCTGGCTGTAATTGCGATCCTGTCCCGCCAGGGAAACCACCATGATCTTGCTGTCCATGGCATCCAGCCGGACCGTGCCGCCATAGCCGAAGTATGCCGTCTCAGCCTTGGTCAGCACGCCCTTCTCCACCAGATCGTCCAGGAAGCCGTCGTAGTCCTCCCGGGTCATATTCTGGAAGTCGTACTTGACGGCCAGCTCGTTGACCTCTGCGTCCGTCAATCTGGGCCGGCCGCTGGAGGCATAGGCGTTGGTGCGGTTGAGCATCAGGTTTTCCGTGCCAAAGAAGCTTCTCTTCGGGTCGGAACGCGCCGCCGGCGTCTGCCCGGGAACCAGGGGTAAGTATCTGCCGTAAACTCTGCCAATATCCATGTTTCCTTTTTCTCCTTCGTCATTGCTCCGCGCATCCGCGTGGGTAAGTCGTTTCAAACGGCTCCGCGCCGCCTTGCCCGCTCACCTCCCTTCCGATCGGAATGGGATATGCGCCTGAGACCGGCCTCACCTCCTTTAATGGTATGTATATCTGAGAACGTCCCGCAGGACGATGCTCACATCGTTACGCGCTCTGGGCCTCCATGATCCGCTTGGTGGTGACAAATTCGTCGATCAGGTTCTCCTCGCTCTTCTGGACGGCCTTGTTGTAGACCTCCAGCTTCTTCTCCCGGAGCTTTTCAATAGAGGAGGTATCCTTCTTGGCCTCTACCACTTCCCTGCGCTTGGCCTCCTCCTGCTTCTGCAGCTCCGCGAGGAACTGCCGGGCCTCCTCGATCTGCCGCTCCATGGCCCGCAGGTACTGCTCGTACTTGAGGGCGTCCAGGATGCTGATCCCCTCCGTCTTCCGGCGGTTGAACTCCTGGCTCAGGTGGCGGTACTCCGCCTCCAGGTCCTCGATGTGCTCCTCCTGCTGCCGGATACGGGCAAGGATGGCGCCGTGCTCGGCCTGGAGGGAATCCAATATCTGCTGCTTATATTCCAAAACTGTTTCCAGAGAAAATCGGAACTTTTTCATACGCGCTCTCCCGTATCGTATCCGTGTCCGCGCCCCGTGGTCTGGGCCGCAGGCCATTCTATTCGCCCACCCCTCCGGCGGACACCCGTCAGCGCAGGATGCGCCGCAGCTGCTCCAGGCTCTCCTCATAGGAAAAGCTCTCGTTGATGCCCTGCATCAAAAACTGGTTGATGCCGTCGATCTTGCCCAGGGCGTGGTCCAGCTTGGCATTGGTCCCCGCCTTGTAGGCCCCGATGGACACCAGGTCGGCGTTCTTCTCATACACGCCCATAATGTCCCGCAGCTTACTGGCCAGCTGCCTGTGCTCCGGGGAGACGATCTCCACCATCAGACGGGAGATGCTCGCCCCCACGTCGATGGCCGGGAAGTGGTTGGCGTTGGCCAGCTGCCGGGACAGCACGATGTGTCCGTCCAGGATACCGCGGACTGTGTCCGCGATGGGCTCGTTGGTGTCGTCACCCTCTACCAGGACGGTGTAGACCCCCGTGATGGAGCCCCGCTCGAAATTCCCGCTGCGCTCCAGCAGCTTGGGCATCTCGGCGTACATGGAGGGCGTATATCCTCTCGCTACCGGCGGCTCGCCGATGGCCAGGCCAATCTCCCGCTGGGCCATGGCGAAACGGGTCAGGGAGTCCATCATCAAAAGCACGTCGTACCCCTGGTCCCGGAAGTACTCGGCGATGCTGGTGGCCACGCTGGGGCACTTCATCCGCAGCATGGCCGGCTGGTCGGAGGTAGCCACCACCAGGATGGAGCGGCGCATGCCCTCTTCTCCCAGGTCCTTCTGCATGAACTCCAGGACCTCGCGGCCCCGCTCGCCTACCAGGGCGATAACGTTGATGTCCGCCTTCACGTTCTTGGCGATCATGCCCAGCAGGGTGGACTTGCCCACACCGGAACCGGCAAAGATGCCGATACGCTGCCCCTTGCCCACCGTTATCAGGCCGTCCACGGCTTTCACGCCCAGAGGCAGCACAGAATCGATGATCTTCCTGCTCATGGGATCCGGGGGCTGGGCCTCCACCAGGTATGGTATCCCGTCAAAACGTGTCCTGTCTACCGGATTCCCCATGCCGTCCAGGGCCTTGCCCAGCAAGGAGTCGCTGACCGTCACCTGCAGAGGGTTTCCCGTGTTCTCCACGATACAGCCCAGTCCGATGCCGTCCACGGAATCATAAGGCATCAGCAGCGTCTTCTTGTCCTTGAAGCCTACCACCTCTGCCAGGATGGGCCCTGCCTGGGATTCCGCTCTCCCCTGGCGTTGGCCTCTCCCCGCCCCTTTGGGAAAAATCTCACAGATGTCCCCAAGCTTCGCGTCCGGACCAGCCGATTCAATGGTCAGTCCCACCACATTGACTACCTTGCCCTTCTTTTTATAAAAGGCCTCTTCGGATAATCCATCATATTTTGCGAAGTCTACAGTAATCTGCCGCAACCGTCCAATCCTCCTCAATCCGTGTGGGACTTAAAAATTCTTCTCGCGATTTGACCAGGACAGAAGCGCCAGTTTCTTCCGAATCTCCGAAAGCTGGGTATCCAGCCCGCAGTCAAAAATACCGTTCTCTGTCTCAATCATGCATGCATTCTTGCCCAGAGCCCCGTCCTCCACCACATCTACGTTGACATTCTCCCAGACAGTGCCGGCCAGCATCTGCTTCTTCTGTAAGCTGACATAGGGATAATCCTCCTTGGACACATGAATCATGAAATTCCTGCTTCCTTCCAGCTTATGCAGCGCATCGGAAATCAGTGCAGTCAATATCTCCCGGTAGGAAGATAGCTCCACATGGAAGACATGCTCATAGATGCCTGTAATCGTATCCACGAAAGCAGGCTCCAGTACATCAATCTGCTGCTGGTACTCCTCCTCCAGGCTGCGGGCCTTCTCCAGATACTCCTGCTCCATGGCCTTCTCGTGGGCCTGGGCCCGGGCCATGCCCTCGTCATATCCCTGCTGCTTTGCCTGATCCAGGGCAATCTGTTTCTCGATTTCTGCCTGTTTTTGGGTCTCCTGGCGGATTTGGTTCGCCTCTGCCTGGGCTTCGGCGCGTATGGTCTCCGCCTCCGCCCTGGCCTGCTCCAGAATCTCCTTCGCAATGCAGTGAGACAAAAAAGTCTTGCCAACTCCTGTATCTCCATAAAGCAGCAGGTTACGAAACTCCTTTCCAAAATCTTCCGCAAACTTCCTACAGGTTCTCACAGCCGTCTCCATAGCCTCTCGCGAGGGTCTTCCCGTAAGAGAGTCTTTGTGGTTCTCTGAATAATATTCCATAGAAAGCGTACCAAAATTCTCCCTCTCCAGTACCTCCTGCAAATTAGACTGGGTATATAAGAAATCTATAATTGCCTTCTTAAAACAATGACATTTGCTCTCGCCTGCATATCCTGTGTCCCTGCAATCCGGACAGCTATAGGAAAGCTCCAGATAATCCTTCGGATATCCCGCCTGCTCAAGCAGAAGCCTTTTTTCCTCAAAAAGAAGATGGAGGTCGTTTCTTAACATAGTCAAAGC
>OFHM01002149.1_pt1 | contig 11565 bp, 9 predicted proteins | sample 1521311 | NCBI WGS metagenome assembly OFHM01 (sample SAMEA3504083, study PRJEB24116) | mouse gut metagenome | biome: mouse gut; feature: mouse-associated habitat; material: faeces | place: Denmark | collected 2011 | reverse complement strand
CCAGAAGCCGGGTCTCCTTGAAATATTCCCGTCCCATCATACAGTTTTCGTAATATTCGTATTCCCTGCGCACCGGAGCGGAATCGTCCTCCAGGCGGGAGAAAAACTTCACGCGGAGCAGCTGCGCCAGAGCCGTAGGCAGGAATATGATGACAATGGCGCTGGCCAGAACCGGTTTCAGCGAAAAAAGGTACCACCCCATAAAAGCGAAATACGGAACATAAAAAGTCAGTATTGCAATCACATCATAGACATACCAGAAGGCGCTGTTCTTCCCCTGCTCCGCCTTGTTAATGTCGTCCAGCTTCTCCGTATCTTCAAAGGCAGCCGGATCCAGGCGGCCGATTTTCTCCTGAATTGCCGTGGAAAGATAAGCGCCCGCCTTTCCTTCCACCACATCGGGAAGGAAATTGGATACACCGTTCAGCACCTGGCAGGCCACATTGGCAATTCCCAGAAACGCCAGAGCCAGAAACGCATGCAAAATTCCCGCTTTTCCGCCCGCCGCCTCCACCGCCTTGTCGAAAAAGCGCTGCTGCATCATGGTTTCCACGCCGAAGGAAACGCCGTGGAAAACGGAAAGCACTATACTTGCCGTAAACAAAAAGGGCGTCGCCTTTATCATCACCGGAAGAAGCTTTCTAAAAGCCCCTATAGCATGTTTCTTTTCTTTTTTCTCTGTCTGCTTTTTCATTGATACCAACTCCTCTGCGCCTCATACATGGAAGAATAAATCCCCTTTTGGGAAAGCAGCTCCTCGTGTTTTCCCTTCTCTGCCCCCTTCCCGCCGTCCACCACGATAATCTCGTCTGCCAGGCGGGCCGCGCCCAGTCTGTGGGTGATGAAGATCGTGGATTTCCCGGCACTGATCTGGCCGAACATTTCATAGATGCCGCTCTCCGCCACCGGGTCCAGCGCCGCCGTGGGTTCATCCAATATCTGCACCGCCGCCGGATTGTACAGCGCCCGGGCAATTGCCACGCGCTGCCACTGTCCCCCGGAAATGTCCACGGCGTTTTCCTTTATTTTTCCAAGAGGAGTCTCCATTCCCCGGGGCAGGGCGCCAATCACCTCTCCAAGGCCGATGACCCCGGCGGCAGCCCTGATTTTATCCCGGTCCCTGTGGAGCACGTCCCCCAGGGCGATATTGTCTTCCAGTGAGATCTGATATCTGGCGAAATCCTGGTAGACCACGGAGAAAAACGCCTTCAGCTGCGCCTGACTGAATGTCTTCAGCTCCCGGCCGTTAAGCAGGATCTCCCCTTCATAATTATCATACAGGCCGGTGATAAGCTTGGTCAGCGTCGTCTTTCCGGCGCCGTTGACGCCCACGAAAGCATAGTGCTTTCCGCATTCCAGGCGCAGATTGAAATCACTTAAAATATCCTTCTCCGTCCCCGGATACCGGAAGGTTACATGGCGGAATTCCAGGCTTTCAAAGGTGATCTCGCTGCTATCTGCTGGCAGGTCCAGTGCCCCCGGCGTCTCAGACAGCGCACAGAATGCGGTCAGATCCTTGCAGTACTCCAGATTCCGGGCAATCTGCCCCATGGTGTCGGACAGCTCCCACGACATCATCTGAATCAGGTTCAGGGTGGAAGTGACCAGTCCCATAAACATACCCGGCGTGATGAGCCCGCTCTGCAGCGGGAACAGAAGCACGCTGATAATCAGCAGGGAAAGCAGCACCGTGATCAGGCTGGAGCCTTTCAGGCGGAGAAAGTATTTTGCGCTCACCCCCACAGAAATTTTCCGCGCCGTCTCGTATTTTTCAAGCCACTGGCGGTTTATCTTTTCCGTATAGCCGAAAAGCGTCCGTTCTTCCACGTTTTCCCGTCCCTGCAGCACGCCCTTCAGATACTCTGCCCTGCGCCTATGCTTCTCCGCTTCCTTATTTTCCTCATACATCTGCTGTCCGCTCCTGACGGCCAGACGGAAAAGAGGGACCGAGATCGCCACAATGGCCAGTCCGGCCCACCAGACCTGGGCCATCAGTATTACCAGCAGGGAGCCCACCCGAAGGACGATATTGGCGATGCCGCATATATTATTAAACCCACCCAGAAGCTTCCCCACCGGATCCGCGCACACACGGTTAATCAGCTCCCAAGTGTTATTGTTTTCCACATGCCGATATTCCAATGCCGCCCTCTTCTGAGCGATTCCGGTCCGGTATACGAAATTCAGCCGCATCTCCATTTTCAGATTGACATAGCTCATCAGCTGCCAGTTCAGGTTATTGTAGGCGACGATCAAAATCAGGCACAGCAGGGGCATTCCGATTGCCTCCTGTCCTGCCTTTCCCGCAAAAATATCCAGGGCGCTGTCAATAAAAGCCGCTGTGGCCAGCACCTGCAGGGACGGCAGGAGGGACACCGCTGCCTGGTTGAGTACCTTAATGCCTGCATATACCGGGCACACTGTGAAGGGGATTCTCAGGAAATCCCAGAAATTGTATTTTTTGTCGGCTGTTAATAATTCTTTCATTTGAGATGCTCTTCTTTTCATTCTGTCTGCCTCTTAATTAGTGTCTGAAAGTATGTATGTAATTGTATCTCTTTGTTGCCCGTCTTCCACCCCATATTTTTTTACCAAAAATTGAGCCGATACCAGGAAATTGATGCACCTTTTCCGAATAGTAATTTTGTTGCTTTTACTTGTAATCCAAAAAATAAGGCCAGCTTTGATGCATTCTGCTCGAATGTCGGCCTGAATACTTCTACCGCAATCAACCTTTTTGTGAAAGCTGTTTTTCGCGAAAACCGTATTCCATTTGAAATAACCCAAACTGCCGATCCATTCTTCTCTGAAGCAAATATGGCTTATGTAATGAAATCCGTTCGGGAATTAAAAGCCGGAAAAGGCACTGTACATGAACTGATTAAGGTGGAAGATGAGTGAAAAAATATGGCCGGACAATGCATGGGATGATTATCTTTACTCGCAGACCCAGGATAAAAAATATTAAGACGGATCAATCAACTCATCCAGGATATTGAGCGTAACGGCTGTATGAATGGAATCGGAAAACCAGAACCCCTCACCGGTGACCTGCATGGCGAATACAGCCGCCGTATCAACGAAAAAGAACGGCTTGTTTACCACCTGGAAAACGGACGGCTGTATATTGCCCACTGCAGAGGTCACTATGGAGATAAATAGTTTATGCCTCTTTCTCCCCACAGCACTGGTCAATTCTGTCAAATAATCTGGCGCAGTCCAACGTATCCTGCCAAGGGATCACCGGGCTTTCCAGGAGCCCCTGCCGGATGCATCGGATTGCCTCATCCAGCTCATACACAAAACCATTTTTCGTCTCCTGATCCACGAAATGCTCCACAAGCTCTCCCGCCCCGTCATATAGGAAGCACTCGAAGGAATGGTGGGGTTCCGGCCATACGATCTTCCCTTTTCTTCCATATAAGATCATCCCGGCATTCATCTTCGTCACAAAGCTTGTTGCAAGGTCTGCCAGAGTATACTCAAAATCAATGGATATATGATTGTTGATATCCACGCCGGTTTCCCCCCGGGTGGCGGAAACCTCCATCCTCCTGATCTTCTGCTCCAGGACATAGGTGGTGATTTCATAAGCGTAAACCGTGATGTCCCGGGCTGCGCCGCCTCCCAGCTTGGGATTAAAATAGCGGTTTTCGCTTCCTTCCGGCGCGGCAAATCCGATAGAAAGCCGGGAAATCTCCGGAATTCCGATTCTCCCCTCAGCAAGCCATTGTTTCACCTTTTTCATCGTGGGCAGGAAGCGGCTCCACATGGCCTCCATGACGAACACTCCCTTTTCCTTCGCCAGGGCGTACAGACTCTCAGCCTCTCCGCTGTTTATAAACATAGCCTTCTCGCAGAGCACAGGGATGCCCCGCTCCACGCACATCCTGGACAGGCGGTAATGGTCGTGGGGCGTCACCGCGATGTAGGCGCAGTCGGGCTTCTCCTTGTCAAGCAGTTCCTCGTAACTGCCGTAAGCTTTGGAGATGTTGTTCCCTGCGGCGAACTCCTGCGCCCGCTCCAGGCTCTTGCTGGCCACGGCACAGACCTCACAATTCCCGATCATCGAGGCGGCCTGACAAAATTTCGCGCCTATTTTAGCGGCGCCCAGTATGGCATAACGAAATGTACTCATTTTAGTATCCTTTTTTTAACACTCTTTCCTTAAGTGTGTACCCAACAAACCGGCTTTTAAGCGGCAGTATAAGCATAACGAAAGCATTTGAGTGCAGACTGCCTATAATTGCAATGCGAAATTTACCGACTGCCTTACAAACCTTTCGCATGTTTCCCTAAAGTAGCCATTACCCCAAGCCCATCCTGGATCTGTTTCAGAGAGCGGGTGCTTATCTGAACATAATAAAATGGAAACAGCTGGTATCGAATAGTACCTGCTCACGGACAAAAGAGCAGATGTTTCCATATCCACACCCACACACCCTTTTTTATAGTTTCATAATTTGATTCTATAAATTTTAAAGCCATGCCAATTTCAAAAATCATACAGGTTTGTGGCAAAGAGCCGACACATGACTTACCATGTTGGCTTTGAATATGTTTTTCAGCACTTATGATTGGCCTTGTGCTATCGTTAGAAAATGTCCATTTCATAATCCCTCTTCCGGTGCAGGCACCGGAAAGCCCAAAGCACCCGTCCTTCTCCAAAAAACAGCTTCACAGAATGGTTCCCGGCAGTGTGGATATACAGGCAGGAAACATCCCTCCCCGCTTCCCAACTGTCAGCAAAATTTATTTCTCCACCGTAGACAAAATCAGGCTCATCTTCCCGCTTATCTCCACCTTTCCATACACGGCAGGAATGATAAAATGGTCTCCCCTGTGCACCTTCTCCCCGTCCACAGTCCCTTCTCCCTCCAGAACCGATACTGCCAGAAAAGGATAATTCTGCTCAAATGACGCATCCCCGTTTACATCCAGTTTGAAAATGGTATATTTCTCACAGGTATAAATCTGGTTCAGTTCATTCTCCGGCAGTTCGCTGATGGACTTGACGCTGTCCTGTGCACTTTTGGCCGGTACGGTGATTACATCCAGGCTCTTGTCAATATGGAGCTCCCGGCTCTTTCCGTTCTGCAGGCGGCCATAGTCGTACAGCCGGTAGGTGATGGCGCTGTTCTGCTGTGTCTCCAGGATCAAAGTGTCCGCCTTGATTGCATGCACTGTGCCGGGATCGATCTGGATAAAATCACCCTTGCGGATGGGAATCTCGCGGATCAGCTCCTGCCATTTTCCCCCGTGCACCATGTCGTCCAGCTCTTCTTTTGTCCTGGCATTGTGTCCGATGACCAGAGTTGCATTCTCCTTACAATCCATGATATACCAGCACTCTGTCTTACCCAGGCTGCCGTTCTCATGCTCCTTTGCATAGGCATCGTCCGGATGCACCTGGATGCTCAGATCGTCCTGGGCATCGATAATTTTGGTCAGCAAAGGATACCTGTCATAACCCAGGTTCCCAAACAGTTCCGGGTGCTTCTCCCATATCTCGGACAGCTTACAGCCCTCATAATCCCCCTTGCGCACGGTCCCGTCCCCTTCCGGGTGGGCGGAAATCCCCCAGCACTCTCCCAGGTCATTCCCCTCCACGGGGTAACCGAATACTTCCCTCAGCTTGGAACCGCCCCAGATATTGTGGGTGCATACCGGATCCAGGAACAACAGTTCTCTGCCTTCTCTGCTCATATCATTTCCTCCGCATATATCCATATTTCCCGGGAGAAACCGTAATTCTGTTCGATTCTCTAAAGGTTTCCTTCCCGATTTCCTGCTTCAAATCTTAACCCGCCTCCTGCCTGTCCTTTCTCAGGCGCAGACAGGCAGAAATCCTGATGACGTTTTGGACTAGGCCAGAGCATCCATACCCAGCTTAATCGCCCCCAGGATGCCGGGATCCTCCCCCAGAGCGGGCGGCACAATATACGTGTCAATATTCTCCAGAATCTGTTTATGTGCCACATATCCGTTCAGCATGTGCAGAACCTCTTTCCTGACCATCCCGAACAGCTTCTCCTGGTGCATGATGCCGCCCCAGAGGATGATCTTCTGCGGAGAATATGCCATGATATAGTCCATCAGCGCCTGTGCGATATAATAGGCCTCCATCTCCCAGACCTCATCCCTGTCCGCAAGTTCCACGCCCTTTTTGCCCCAGCGTTCCTCCACTGCGGGACCGGAAGCCAGGCCTTCCGCACAGTTTCCGTGGAAAGGACACCTTCCTTTATAAGTATCTTTCGGATGCCGCTCCAGAAGAATATGACCGCCCTCCGGATGTACCAGGCCGTGAAGCAGTCCGCCGTTGACATAGACGCCTACGCCCACACCGGTGCCGATGGTCACATAAATGGCGCTCTCCGCTCCCCTGGCCGCTCCCCAGGTCACTTCGCCCAGGATCGCGCCGTTTACGTCGGTGTCAAAGCCTACCGGCACATTCAGCGCCTTTTTCAGCGTTCCCACCACATCAAAATACTCCCATCCCGCCTTCGGCGTCTTCGTGATATATCCGTAGGTATCCGAGTCCTTATTTAAATCAATGGGTCCAAAGCATCCTACGCCCAGTGCCTTGATGTCCCAGTTGCGGTAATAGCCGATGATATCCTCAAATGTTTCCCCGGGCTGTCTGGTTGGAAAGGAAACCCTGTCCTTAATCGCCCCGTTTTCATCTCCTACCGCGCATACCATCTTCGTACCGCCTGCCTCGATTCCTCCTATTAACATGCCTGCTCCTCCTTGTCAAAAATTTTCTGCCGTAAATAAAGTTGATTGTTCTATAATTTGGAATCAGAAGTTGATTCAATGCCCTCATTTATTAACATTATACACTAAACAGGGAAGAAATGGTAGTCCCCAAGTACTTAAAATTACCGCTTACTTCACCCTTACTTCAATTCTTAAAACTGTGAATAGGCGCCGGAATCCGCCCTCCGCGATGAATAAAGGCATCACAGGAAAACTGATTCACCGGCATAATCGGCGCATATCCCAACAAACCTCCGAACTCCACAGTCTCACCCACACCCTTACCGATGACCGGAATGATACGAACAGCTGTCGTTTTCTGATTCACCATGCCGATGGCCATCTCGTCCGCGATGATGCCGGAGATGGTAGTTGCCTTCGTGTCCCCCGGAATGGCAATCATATCCAGTCCCACGGAACAGACACAGGTCATAGCCTCCAGTTTTTCCAATGTCAGGGCGCCTGCCTTCACCGCATCTATCATCCCTTGATCCTCGCTGACAGGAATAAATGCGCCGCTCAGTCCCCCTACATAAGAGGAAGCCATGACTCCGCCCTTCTTCACCTGATCATTCAAAAGCGCCAGCGCCGCCGTTGTGCCGGGAGCGCCTGCATGCTCCAGGCCGATTTCGCATAAAATATCCGCAACGCTGTCCCCGATAGCGGGTGTGGGCGCAAGCGACAAATCCACAATCCCGAAAGGCACCCCCAGCATTGCGGAAGCCTCCTGCGCCACCAGCTGCCCTACCCTGGTAACCTTGAAGGCTGTCTTCTTGATGGTCTCGCACAGCACCTCGAAATTCTCCCCCCGCACCTTCTCCAGGGCAGTCTTCACCACACCGGGGCCGCTGACGCCCACATTGATGACCTTATCCGCCTCCGTGACCCCATGGAAGGCCCCTGCCATGAACGGATTGTCATCCGGCGCGTTGCAGAACACCACCAGCTTCGCGCAGCCCAGGGAATCGCTTTCTTTTGTATATTCCGCAGTGGATTTGACAATCTCGCCCATGAGCCTGACCGCATCCATGTTGATGCCCGTCCTGGTGGAGCCCAGGTTCACGGAAGCGCACACCCGCTCCGTGGCAGAGAGCGCCAGCGGGATGGAGCGCAGCAGCAGCTCGTCCGCCGCCGTCATCCCCTTGCTCACCAGCGCCGAATACCCGCCGATGAAGTTCACGCCCACTTCCTTCGCCACCCGGTCGAGAGTCCCCGCCACAGCGGTAAAGTCCTCCACCGACCGACAGGCCGCCCCTGCCACCAGAGCAACGGGTGTGACGGATATGCGTTTATTCACAATCGGCACGCCGAACTCCCTGGATATCTCCTCGCCGATGCTGACCAGATTTTTGGCCGCTTCATATATCTTTGTGTAAATCTTATCGTTCAGTCTCTGCAGATTGGAATCGATGCAGTCCAACAGACTGATTCCCAGCGTGATCGTACGCACGTCCAGGTTCTCTTCCGAAATCATTTTGTTGGTCTCAGCCACTTCATATATATTTATCATGTCAACCTCCACATGCCGCGCCCCGGGTCCCTCGATATCAGGCCCCGGCAGGATTCCCCGCCCTGACGGCCTGTCTTATATGCGGTGCATCTTGTCAAAGATTTCTTCCTTCTGGCATCTGATCACCACGCCGATTTCTTCCCCCAGCGCCGTCAATTCGTCCGCCATATCCCCGAAGGGCTTGGCCAGCGTGCTGGTGTCCACGATCATCATCATATTGAAATATCCCTGCACGATGGTCTGGGAAATGTCCAATATATTGATTCCGTTCTCCGCCAGATATGTACAGATCTTCGCGATAATGCCCACGATGTCCTTTCCTACCACAGTGATGATTGTCCTCTTCATACGCTCCTCCATTTCTTATGCCAAAACTATCGCCCATCCGCCGCAAATATGTCCTGAAAGCTGCTCCGGCCTTCTCCCCGGCAGGATGCCGCATGGGTTTCGGAAACCGTTTAATCGTCAAAGCTAAACGTCCCATCGTTTCTACACTATCACAGCCGGTGTGACCTCGCTGCGCCTGGCCACCTGGATGTCGAAATCTCCGGCCTTGTAAGGATTGTCCCCCATGTTGATCTCCATCCGCACCGACTCGTAGGCCAGCTCCGGCAGATTGTTCTCCTTGCTCAGATGCCCCAGCAGCACAGTCTTCAGCCCGTCATGGAGAATCCGGCACAGCAGCCTGCCCGTGTTCTCGTTGGACAGATGCCCCCTGTCCCCCAGAATCCTCTGTTTCAGGTAATAGGGATAGGGGCCCACCTGGAGCATGTTCACGTCATGGTTCGCCTCCAGCAGCAGAGCGTCCATCCCTTTCAGGCATTCCACCGTATAGTCATTGTACGCCCCCAGATCCGTGCAGACCGCCACCCGCCGATTGCCGTAGGAAATCCGGTATGCCACAGGCTGGGCCGCATCATGGGAAATGCGCATGGGATTGATGGTAAGGTCCTTGATGGTAAATTTTGTATCCTCCTTCACCTCATGGTACAGCCCCGCGTCCACGCTGCCAAGCGAAGAACAGCCTTTCATGGCCTCTATGGTGCCCGCCGTGGCATAGATGGGAATCCCATACTTTCTGGCGATGATTCCCAGCCCCTGTATATGGTCCGCATGCTCATGGGTAATCAGGATACCGTCTATGTCATTTCCCGTAAGATCCAGTTCCTTCAGGCCCTTCTCCGTCTTTCTGCCGCTGATCCCTACGTCCACAAGCAGATGGGCCGCCTCAGAGCCCACATAGATGCAGTTCCCGCTGCTTCCGCTTGCTATACTGCACAATCTCATCTTCTTTCTCTTCCGTCCTTTTCAAATGTTTTTCCGGCAAAAATCAGACAGCCTGCCGTCAACCTGCCTGCAGCTCTCCGCCAAGTCGCCGCTGTTGTCTATCACAAAGTCACAGCTCTCCCGGAACCGCTGTTCCGTCAGCTGCTTGGACATGATCTGGGATATCTTCTCCTCGCTGTAGCCTCTGGATGCCTTCAGGCGCTCCCGCCTGACCTGCTCGTCCGCATAAATATACCACATCTCGTCCACCAGCGCAAGATACCCGCACTCAATCAGCAGCGCCGCCTCCACGAAGAACAGCTCTGCCTCCCCGGATTCCCTGACCCGGGCCAGCTGCTCCAGCAGGAACTCCCTCACCGCCGGATGGATGATTCCGTTCACCTGTTCCAGGAGCGCCGGATTTGCGAAAATCCTGTCCGCCATAGCGGCCCTGTCAATCTCTCCGTCCGCTCCCAATACCTCCTGTCCCAGAAGCTCTGCCAGCTGTCCGTAGGCTTTCGTCCCCGGCGCCTTCACCAGGTGCGCCACCTCATCCGCCAGGTAGATTACACACTTATAGTGGCTCCTGATATATTGAAGCACTTCCGATTTCCCGGCACCGATTCCGCCCGTTATCCCTATAAAACGCATTCCGTCTCTCCCCATGCCCGGACACCGGGCGATCCATTTTCCTACGGCAGACTGCCATCCAGAAAAAGTCAAAACACCTTCCACGCCGCAGAGTCTCCATCAGATGAAATTTCAGCAGCCAAAGAGCCATCCGCCAAAGCCGAATCGGCATCACTTAGCCTCATACCAGTTGTCCCCGGTGTGCAGATCCACCTCCAGCGCCACCTTCAGCTCCGCAGCGGACTGCATGTTGGTGGCCAGAATCTGCCGTACCTGCTCCTCTTCCTCCCGGTAGGTCTCTATGACCAGCTCGTCATGGACCTGCAGAATCAGCCGGGACTTCAGCCCGCTCTCCCGCAGCGCCCGCCACACCCGAATCATGGCAATCTTAATGATATCAGCAGCCGTCCCCTGAATCGGCGAGTTCATGGCCACCCGCTCCCCGAAAGAACGCTGCATGAAATTCGAAGAGGAAAGCTCCGGGACAGGTCTCCTTCTGCCGAACATGGTGGTGATATAGCCCTTCTCCTTCGCCCCGGCCACCAGCCCGTCCAGGAAGGCCTTCACCCCCGGATAGGTGGCGAAATACTGCTCGATGTAGTCCGCCGCCTCCTTCTTGCTGATACTCAGATCCTGGCTCAGGCCGAAGGAGCTGATGCCGTAGACGATGCCGAAATTCACGGCCATGGCGCAGCGCCGCAGGTCCACCTCCCGCACGTCCGCCGTGTCCTCCCGCAGGGCCGCGCCGCAGCCCATCTGAGCCGCCCCCTGAATCTGAGCCGCGCACATCTCCGGGTTGATGGGCTGGCCCACGTCGTGGACCGCCAGGTAGTCCAGCACCCGGGTGAGGCCGGTCCAGGTATCCACCTCCACCTGGGCGAAGTGGGTTCCGGTGACGCCGGGGTTGGAGTCCACCGCGTGCTTGGCCTGGGCGGTGAGCTCCCGGCACAGGGTCCCCAGGGAGTACCAGGCGACCTCCTGATAGCTGAGGCACACCGCCGGGTCGTCCTTGCTCCGGACGGCGGGCCCCTCAAAATAGAGGCGGTCCGGGGTGGTCTCCAGCTTGTGGGCGGCGGCTTTTAAAATTTCCTCCCGCAGGTTCTGGGCGCACAGCTGAGCCGCTCGGCCCACCACGAAGGTCCCCCGGCTGGCGTAGCAGCCGAAGTCGAAGGGGGTGTGGGCGGTGTCCGCCTCCTTCAGGCGGACCTTGTCCAGGGGGAGCTCCAGGGCCTCGGCCACGATCATCTGGAAGGCCGCGCCGGTGCCGCAGCCGTGGTCATGAATGCTGACCTCCACCTGAACGCTTCCGTCCTCACACATGCGCATCTCCGCGCTGGCGAAGTCGTTGTACCGGGGGTAATAGGTGTTGCCGTGTCCGGCGCAGGCCACGGCGGTCCCCC